>ENA-ORXM01001218-ORXM01001218.1-marine-metagenome-genome-assembly--contig:-NODE-1218-length-37456-cov-13.133604_pt1 | contig 37456 bp, 3 predicted proteins | sample MGYA00237867_ERZ511480 | MGnify/ENA primary metagenome ERZ511480 (study PRJEB26309, sample SAMN06266103) | marine metagenome | isolation source: Algal blade | place: United Kingdom:Sidmouth, United... | reverse complement strand
TGCCAAGGCGAATCATTCACATGGAATGGCCAGTCTTACTCAGTAGCAGGAACTTACGAAGTTGATGGAACAGGACAATGTCCAGGATCACAAGTGTTGAACTTGACAGTGACACCTACGCAAGCAGGAACAGTTACTAATGAGTCAATATGTGAAGGAGAGTCATTCACATGGAATGGACAATCTTACACGGTAGCAGGAACTTACACAGCGAGTACAGGCGGTGCTTGTCCGGGAGTTAATACATTGAACTTGACGGTAATACCAGAAGGAGAAGATGCAGTGACTAACCAGACGATCTGCCAAGGCGAATCATTCACATGGAATGGCCAGTCTTACTCAGTAGCAGGAACTTACGAAGTTGATGGAACAGGACAGTGTTCAGGCACACAAGTGTTGAACTTGACAGTGACACCTACGCAAGCAGGGACAGTTACAAATGAGTCAATATGTGAAGGAGAGTCATTCCCATGGAATGGACAATCTTACACAGTAGCTGGTACTTATACAGCGAGTACAGGCGGTACTTGTCCAGGAGTTAATACTCTTAATCTTTCAGTAACACCAGCGGGAGATGACGTTATTACCAATGAGACTATCTGTGCTGGCGAATCATTCACATGGAATGGCCAGTCTTACTCAGTAGCAGGTACTTATGAAGTTCCTGGAACTGGTTGTAATGGTGACTTGGTCTTGAACTTGAGTATTTACCAGATCACTCCAGATGTGATGACGACTAGAGCAATCTGTGAAGGCGAAAGCTTCTTATGGACAGTTACTAATCAGAGCTATAGCATAGCAGGTATTTATACTGAAGCTCAGCTCGATGCCAATGGTTGTACTTTCAATCAAGTGTTAAGCTTGACTGTGACACCACAAGGACAAGAAGTCATCACTAATGCTTCTATCTGTGCTGGTGATTTGTATACTTGGAATGGTCAGAGTTACAGTGCAGCAGGTACTTACTTTGCTCCAGGTACAGGCAACTGTGCAGGACAGCAAGTATTAAACTTGAATGTATTTTCAGTGACGCCACCTGTGGCAACTGCAGCAACGATTTGTACTGGTGAGTTTTATACTTTCCAAGGACAAGTATTCAATACTGCAGGCGTATATCCTATTACTTTAACTGATGCAAATGGTTGTGCTTATGTAGCAACTCTTACATTGACTGTTGAAGTTTGTGATGAATGTGCTGATTTTGAATGTGCATTCATACCAGTGACGGATGCTTGTAATGGAACAGGAGGTTCTGCGACTATCTTCCCAGTCAATGGTGCAGCACCATTCCAATACGCTTGGAGTGATGGACAGACCACATCAACTGCAACGAATCTTGCAGCGGGTACATATGGTACGACAATCACAGATGCGAATGGATGTGAGTCCATAGATGCGATTACCATCGAAGAATCTGAAGATTGTCTTGAATCAGGAATCTCAATTACTAAATTGACTAATGGAATCAATGATGATGTTCAGCAGCCAGTTGTAATAGTAGATCCTAACGGTGCTACTACTGTTACTTGGGATTACATTGTGACGAATACAGGAGGAACGACCTTGACTAATGTTCAGGTCAATGATGATGTTGAAGGATTTATTTGCACTATTGCCTCTCTTGCTCCTGGAGCAACTCAGACATGCACGCAAGTAGGTACAGCAGTCCTAGGTATGTACACTAATGTAGGTACTGTTACTGCAACTTCACCGACAGGTCCTGTAAGTGATCAAGATGAGTCCTCTTACATCGGTGCATTCATCAATGTAGAGAAGACAGCAAGTGCTTACTGTGTATGTCCTGGACAAGAAGCTGAGTTTACTTTGACACTAAGATTACTCGGTGGTGCTCCTGGCATATCGATAGAAAACATCTTGGTACAGGATTCTCACTTACCATATGACTTGACAACTGCAAGTAACGAGTTTGTTACTCTATCTGATTTTGGTGGAGATGACAAGATTACATTTGTGGATGCAGATGGTGATGGCGTTTCTGATGAGGAATTTGTATTCACATACACTTTGCCTATCACGACGACACTTACTAACACTGCAATGGACATGGGTATGCTATACTATACTGATGCAGCTGGCAACAGGACTGAAATCGGTATGATCAACAATTCCAGTTCTGTGGAAGTAACTGCAGATCCTGAATGTTGTGATGAAGTAGGACCTGATTGTACGCTTGAGTTCAAGCCTACATCTGTGAATGACGCTTCATGTAATGGACAATTAGGTAGCATAGATATCACCGTTGTAGGTGGTACTGCGCCATACGGTTACGAATGGAGCAACGGAGCGACTACAGAAGATCTTTCTGGACTAGCTGCAGGAACTTACTCACTAGTTGTTTCAGATGCTGAAGGTTGTGAAATCGAAACTACAGTTTCTATAATTGCAACAGGTGATTGTGCTGAGATAGGAAACTTAGTATGGGAAGACCTTGATGCTGATGGTATTCAAGATGCGAACGAGCCAGGTATTGCAGGTGTAGGTGTTACACTTTACAATGCTAATGATGGTTCTGTTGCTGGACTGGCTGTAACAGATGCAAATGGTAACTACTGTTTCACAGGATTGTCTGCTGGTGATTACTATGTAGAATTCGGAAGCTTGCCTAATTCACACTCAGGGTACTTACCTACAGTGAATGACAACGGAGCTGATGGAACGGATAGTGATATCACTGATGGTAATGGAGCAGGAACTACAAGTACTTTCACACTGGTAGCAGGAGAAAGTAACAAGACGATTGATGCTGGTTTCTATGAAGGAAACATCATAGGTAACCAAGTATGGTTTGATGATGGTGGTTCTGATGATGGATACGATTCTGGTGATACAGTACTGGAGAATGTAGAGGTTAACCTTTACAATGCAACTACTAACACTTTAGTAGCGACTCAGTACACTGATCCTTTCGGTAGATACTTATTCCAGAACATACCTTCTGGAGACTACTTCGTAGAATTCATTGCACCATCATTGATGCAGTTTGTGAATCCTAATCAGATGGGTGGAGACGATACTAAGGATAGTGATGCAATTCCTGATCCGATCAATGGCTCAATAGGTAGATCACACATTGTGACTGTAACTACTGGAACTGTAGACTTGTCTATAGATGCTGGATTAGAATTGACACCGGTACTTGCTATCGATGATTTGGATCTATATGCTTCTAGAGATGATGATGAGAACATGAATGTTCTAGAGTGGACGACTGCTAAAGAAGTCAACTCTGACTTCTTCTCCATAGAGAGATCAATTGATGCAACTGATAAGTTTGCTGAGATTGCTACCGAAGGAGCAGCAGGAAATAGTGTGGAAGACACTGAATATTTCTATAACGATAGAGATATGAGAGGTGCTGGAACATACTACTACAGATTGAAAATCTTCGATATGGATGGAACATTCACTTACTCCAATGTTGTAGCTGTCAGTGTAGCTGATACTAGAATGGATGAGCAGAAAGTGACCTTGGATGTATATCCTAATCCAGTACTTAACCAGATCAATATCGATTTGACAACTGAGTACGATTCTGATATCGATGGAGGAATTTATGACGCAATCGGCCAGGTGATCAGTAAGATCAACAAGTCTAGCGTCACAGCCGGAATGACGAACATGAAGGTTGATGTTTCAGACTTGCCAGCAGGTACTTACTTGTTGAGAATGCAGGTTGGGAAGCAAGTAATATTTGAAAAAATTACTAAAGCAGAATAAGCGCAGCTTATAGCTACATAATAATTTCAAATTGAAATAGGGGAGGCCTTCGCAAGAAGGCCTCCTTTTTTTTTGTTAATAGCGTTATTATTCATCATTTGCAGACATATGAGTATGAAATGTAATATTGGTGAGGAATTTGCTATAGCTATTATGTATATATTTGCATTCTTTCATCTACTCTATCTACCTGACTTCCAGGTTATCTACCACTAACTATAATTTCAATTGTTTCCATTCATGTGATGGAGCATAATTGTTTTTTAATTATAACAGATGAATTACATTTATACTACACTACTGGTTGTTATGACGCTAATTCAAATCAGCGCTCAGAGACAACTGACCATAAAATTTACACCAGATGCCTTCCCACAGGATATTACCTGGGAATTGCAGAATCAAGATTATAAAGGCATCGTTGCAGAAGGCAACCTAGCTGGTTGTTCTCCTAATGAAGAATGTGTCGTCTTTGAAGAGATGATGGAAGATAGATGCTATACTTTATTGGTGAGAGATAATAATCAGGATGGTATAGATGCTCCAGGCGGATTTGAAGTGTTCTACGACGGACAATTAGTTGTGACGGGCGGTCAGTTTACGGAAAGAATCTATGAGGACTTTAATTGCTCTGCTGGAGAAACTTGTGGATTGGCCATACAATTGAACTTACCTGATAATAAAATCTATGCACCTGATACTAAGGAGTTCTGGTTCAAATTCACACCAGCAGAAGATGGACATTACAGGATCAATACTTGTGATAACAGAGTAACAACCGTAGGTGTCGCTGATACCGAATTATGGTATTATGATAATTGTAACAGAGATGTCCATACTAATGGGGCTGAAGGCTCATTGAGCTTTTCTGCTGACGAGGCAGAATGTGCACCTGGTTCTGGATTCAATTTCATTCCTTTGGACGGAGGCACAGAATACTTTATAAGACATAAGCCAAAGCAAGACTGGCTCAATATCCCCAAGAACGATTCACTTAAAGTAAAAGTCCAGAAATTGCCTGTCAGGAATGGATGTACAGATGCTACAGCTTGTAATTATGATCCATTCGCTCAGATTGATAATGGGACTTGTGATTTTGAGAATGGCTGTTTGCCTGATTTATCTCTTGATGCCGTAGAGCTCAGAGAGTCAATAGTCGTAGATACCGTATTCAGTAATGATCAGTGTTTCATAGAAGAAGGTTGTCTTACTGGACCTGGACCAAGAGAGGTTATCAGATTCTCCACCAAGATCGATAATGTGGGTAATGCGGATTATTGGGTCGGGAGACCGGAGAATAGTGATAATCTATTCAGCCAGGAAAATTGTCATGGTCATTATCATCACTTGGGCTATGCAGAATATTTACTCTATCAGGGAGAAGGCCAGCCCACTCCAGTAGGATTTAAAAGTGGTTTTTGTGTCTTGGATCTAGACTGCAGTAATGCTGGTGGAACCTTACCCAAGTACATATGTGCCAATATGGGAATCACAGTCGGTTGCAGTGATATCTATGATTCTGACATTGATTGTCAGTGGATCGATATTACGGATATAGAAGATGGAGAATACACGATCATCGTCAGGGTCAATCAGTTTGAGCTAGTGGATGCTAGAGGTCTTCCTGAATCGACTTATGAGAATAATGTAGGTCAAGCTTGTGTGACGATAGACAGAAGTTCAGGAGTGCTTGTAGTGGATGTGCAAGAGCAGTGTGAGGTGTATAGAGATTGTGCAGGGGTTGAGAACGGCAATGCGATAGTTGACTGTGAAGGAGTCTGTGGTGGAAAGGCACATTGGGGTGATCTGAATGATTCTGGAGAGTTGGAGATAGAAGATATGGAAGCTTACTTGGGCTTGTTGGTCAATAAAATGACAGATGTTGCGCTGTGCTTGGATCTGAATGATGATGGTGAGCTATCTATTTTTGATGCTGATCTGATCAGTGAATGCTTGCAAGAGAAAGAAGATAATGCAACGAATCCTTTTCATGATCACTGCTCTTTTCCGCGAGGGTCAGAAGCGTCTAGTGAAATAGCTACACTCAGGATAACCGAGTTTGATCCAGCAGAAAGATCATTTGTTGTAGAAGGGTGGTTTGCTGATAGGGATTTAGCGGCTTATCAGATCGCGACTACCGGTATTCAAATAGAGTCAATAGAGCAATTGTACAGCGAATCGGCTGATTACTTGATGAATAACGATGAGGTCATATATGCCATTCATGCCAAAGAGAACTTGGAAAGGAATACGGGTTTTGAGCCTTTGCTGAGAATCAATTACTCTGCAGTAACTTCAGATAGTATCTGCCTGACGGCAAATTCTGAAATGATCAACGCTAATCATAATAGGATCAGCTTGGTTCTGGACAGCGTCTGTGAGTTCATTTCCAGTAATGATAAAGTCGTAACTGATCATGCCGTAACAATACTTCCTAATCCTTCCATGAATAAGATGAAGGTCTATGCTGATGGGCAATATGTGCAGTCTTATTCCATTGCTTCACTGAATGGAGCTGTGATATCGGAACAAGAGGTGCAAACCCAAGATAACTTCACAGTGAATGTCCAGTCTCTTCCTGAGGGCATGTACCTTATACAGCTGAGGTTAGAAAATGGAAAGCTGCTGAGCGAAAGATTCGTAGTGGCTAGATAGAAAAAGTTCTAATAAAAAATAACTAGAGGCTGTCCCTTCATCGGGTTCAGCCTCTTTTTTTATTTACAGCAACAGGTTTAGTATTTGGACAATTAGTCCACTGTTCATTCTTCATGTAAATAGTTTTAAGTGATTAATGAAAATGACATCGAAGTATTCTAATCGGTACATATATAGAAATTTATTAATATATGTCATCCAAAACATATTAAAGAATTATTTAATATGTTTGTACTTTTGGGACTATGTCCTACCCATCTATACAGTAAATAGGCAAATCAGCCTTATGCAGGCATCAATTTTTGTTGATGTCATTAACTAATATTAATTGGTATACCGATGAATCGTTTTTCACTTTCACTGGCAACATTATTCTGCGTTTGTTGTGTTTCCTCTGTCTTTTCACAAAGCCCTTGCGCCACCCCAGGTTGCGACCCTGTCCCTATGACGGATGTTTGCTCTAATGGGACAAATGCAGTTACAATAACCTGTGATGCCACACTGACCAATGTCATTTGGTATAATGCAGCAGGTGTCCAAGTTGGAACTGGCTGTGATCTAATCGTTAATAATACGTTGGTTGGAACAGGAATGGTAGGCCAGACAGAGTGTTTCTATTATGTAGGTGACGATGCTAATTCATGTCCAGCAGAGTCCTGTTGTCCTGTTAATGTCACGGTGCTCAATTGTATGACTTGCATGGTGCAAGTAGATGATGTGAGTTGTAATGGTGCTGCAGATGGTGAAGCATTGGCATTGCCTACTAACGGGGTAGCACCTTTTACCTACCTATGGAGCGATAGTCAGACGACAGCTACGGCAATAAATCTGGCTGGAGGCACATATACGGTCACGGTTACGGATTCGGCAGGAGGGACATCAGTCTGTTCAGATGAGGTAATAGAGCCTGCAGCAATTACTTGCACCATGACAGGAACTGATGTTTCTTGTTTTGGCGGTTCAGATGGAACAGCCACTGTTGCAGCTGCTGGTGGGACTCCAGGGTATACCTATATATGGAGTGATTTGACGACAGTGGGTACGACCGCAACTGGTTTGTCAGCAGGAACTCATTTTGTGACCATTACAGATGATGCTGGTTGCGAATTGGTTTGTGACATTACCTTGATGTCTCCTACGGAATTAAGTTGCACAATTACGGCTACTGATTTGCTCTGTAATGGAGATAACTCAGGAGAGCTGGACTTGAATGTGACTGGTGGTACTTTGCCACTTACTTACGATTGGAGTGTGGATGGACCAGATACACCAGATGATGATACACAAGACTTAACCGGTCTAGCCGCAGGAACTTATGATGTTACTGTGACTGATGCCAATGGATGTACAACGCTTTGCTCAGGTACGGTCGATGAGCCTTTAAGACTTACTTGTACCGCTGCTGCAACAGACGAATCTGATTGTGGTGGTATGGATGGAACAATAGTCGTCTCAGCATCTGAAGGTACACCTGGCTATACCTATAGTCTCAATGGTGGCGCATCACAATCGATTTCAGCCTTCACAGGGTTGTCTGCTGGTTCATATACGGTAACCACACAAGATGATAATGGCTGTACAACTGAATGTGTAGCTGTGGTCAATACACCTACAGCACCGATGTGTTCAATAGGTTCCATGGTGAATGTCAGTTGTAATGGCGGGAATGACGGAAGCCTGGTGGCTATGGGTACTGGAGGTTCAGGTAATTACGAATATAGCTTGGACGGTGGTGCATTTACTTCAAGTGGCAGCTTCACAATGCTTGCTGCTGGTAGTTATACAGTTACTGTCAGAAATGTAGGAGATCCTAATTGCATCAGTGTATGCAATGTAACGATAACTGAACCCACTCTCGTAAATTGTACTGTGACCACAACTGATGTAAGTTGCAATGGAGGTCAAGATGGTACGGCAACTGTAGTGGCTACAGGAGGGACTGGACCATATACTTATGTATGGAATTCCTCACCTGCCCAAACTTCAGCCACAGCATCCATGTTGACAGCTGGCTCTTGGTCAGTCACAGTTACAGATGACAATAGTTGTACTACAGTATGTTCTGGAATCGTAGCGGAGCCAAGTCCCGTAATGTGCACATTGGCCAAAACAGATATATTATGCAACGGTGGCAACAATGGTGAAATCACGATTACAGGAACTGGAGGTACTCCAGCATATGAGTACAGCCTCAATGGTGGCCCATATCAACCCGGTAATTCCTTTGCAAACTTGACAGCAGGAACTTATGTAGTTACTATAAGAGATGATAATGCTTGTATGTCCAGTTGTAGCACGACTTTGATAGAACCAGATCCTCTTAGCTGTACAAATGATAATACAGACGTTTCAGATTGTGGAGCGGATGATGGTACAATTACGACAACGGCAATAGGGGGTGTTTCTCCTTATTCATATTCATTAAACGGTGGACCAGTTCAGACTTCAAATACATTCACTGATCTAGGATCTGGCTCTTATACTGTTGATATTACAGATGATAACGGTTGTACCACTCAATGTGTCGCAACTGTGGATGCGCCAGATGCACCTATGTGCTCAATCGATCCAGTTACAATGGTCGATTGTAATGGAAATATGACTGGAAGTCTTACGGCTGTAGCGACAGGTGGCAGTGGAACTTACGAGTACAGTTTAGATGCAACCGTATTCCAATCCAGCGGCGTTTATTCAGGCTTAGCAGCAGGAAGTTATACAGTAACAGTTAGAAATGTGGGTAATCCGATGTGCATCAGTACTTGTAGTGTAACGATTACAGAACCAGATCCACTGACTTGTACCACTACAGTTGTAGCGACAAGTTGTCCAGGTGGTGCTGATGGAAGTGCAACTGTCATCCCGGCAGGAGGTACAGCACCATTTTCTTACATATGGTCAGATGCTCAGACAACAGAAACAGCAGTAGGACTCTCTGCAGGAAACTATTCAGTGGTAGTGACTGATGCTAATGATTGCGAGACGGCTTGTGATGTACAAATACTGGAGCCACTTGATTTGACTTGTTCTCTAGTGGCTGTTAATTTGAGTTGTAATAACGCTGACGATGGATCATTGACAGTTACAGCTATGGGTGGAACCGCATCATATGAATTTAGCTTGGATGGTGGTCCATACCAGCCAGGTAATGTGTTCTCAAGTTTGGCGGCAGGAAGTTATATAGTCTCAGTAAGAGATATCAATGGCTGCTTGACTAATTGCAGTATGACCATAACGGAGCCACCAGTTCTTACTTGTTCTGTAGCAGCTACTGATGCTTCTAATTGTGGTGTGAATGATGGCACACTGACCGTCACTGCATCAGGTGGATCAGCTGGTTATACCTATGCGGTCGATGGCGGAACTGCCCAATCATCGAATATATTTCTGGGTTTAGGTGCTGGTTCATATACCGTCGATGTAGTGGACGCTAATGGTTGCATGACCACTTGCAATGGTACTATAAATGCACCTAGTGCACCTATGTGCTCTATCGTAAAGGAAGATGTGACATGTTCTGGAGGCTCAGATGGCAACATCACGACGACCGGTTCAGGTGGGAGTGGTAATTACGAGTATAGCATAGATGGTGTCGTATTCCAAACCTCTGGAGTCTTTACAGATTTAGTAGCAGGAAGTTATACCATCACAGTGAGAAACATTGGTCAAAACAATTGTATAAGTACTTGTAATGTCCTAATATCTGAACCACCAGCAATAGCTTGTACAGCTACTGGAAATAATCCCTCTTGCCAAGGCGGTACTGACGGGAATGCTACTGTCACAATTACTGGAGGAACAGCACCTTATACTTACCTGTGGAACTCAGGACAGAGCACAGCTACCATTACAGGCATAGGTGAAGGAAACTATATGGTCACCATCACAGACTCTAATAATTGTATGACAACTTGCTCTGTTGCCTTAGTTGCGCCGCCTACTGTTGTTTGTACGCTTTCAAGTATGGACGTTTCGTGTGCGGGAAGTTCTGATGGCATCGTCATTGTCATGGGTTCAGGAGGTACTCCAGAATACGAGTACAGCCTCAGTGGAATGCCATTCCAGCCAGGAAATGTATTTAATGGGCTTAGTGCAGATACTTATACCGTTAATATCAGAGACGAAAATGGATGTATCAGTTCGTGCACCATAGATGTTGCTGAGCCTTCAGAAGTCTCATGTTTCGTATCATCCACCGATGCAAGCGATTGTAATGTGAATGATGGAAGCTTGTCTGCTACTGGTCTAGGAGGTGTCGCTCCCTACGAATTTAGTATTAACGCCGGTGCTTATCAGCCTTCAGGAACCTTTGCGGGTTTGAGTTCAGGTACATATACCATTACCGTAAGAGATAGCCAAGGTTGTACGAGTGAATGCTCTGGTTCGGTAAATGCACCGAGTGCACCTATGTGTTCCATAACGGTGAGTATGAATGTAACTTGTAATGGGGGTAATGATGGTTCATTTACTGTAACAGGTACAGGAGGAAGTGGTTCTTATGAATACTCACTGGATGGAGGGCCTTTCGGTTCGATTTCTACTTTCGATAATCTAGTAGCAGGTAGTTACAACGTGACAGTAAGAAACATCGGTAATGCGATGTGTACCAGTAATTGTAATGTTACGATTACAGAACCAGCTCCTTTAGCATGTACTACAACAGCAACAGATGCATTATGCAACGCGAGCAATGAGGGAACAGCAACTGTATTTCCCACGGGAGGAGTTGCTGCTTATACTTATGTATGGAGTGATGCCATGGCACAGACAACTGAGACTGCGGTAGGATTAATAGCGGGTAACTATAGAGTAACAGTGAGTGATGCTAATGGCTGCACTTCTACTTGTGAAGCCACGGTCAATAATCCGAACCTTCTGACTTGTTCTCTGGATATTGTAGACGCTGATTGCGCTACCATGACCCCTGGGAGCATTACTGTAATGGGCACTGGAGGCACACCTGTGTATGAGTTCAGTACTGATGGTGTGAATTATCAAGCAGGGAATGTTTTCAATAACATAGGAGCCAATGATTATACTGTATACATACGAGATGCAAATGGTTGTATTTCCACCTGTGTGGGCACTGTCAATGCTGTCAATTGCAATTTTGATTTAGCTCTGATAAAAACAATAAACTCCAGCACACCTGGTCCGTATTCTGTAGGAAGCACAGTTACATTTGATATAAGTGTCATCAATCAAGGAACAATTGATGCCTTTAATGTAAATGTCAACGATTATATACCGACAGGCTTGATCCTTGCAGACACTGATTGGACAGTCACAGGTAGTACTGCAACATTGCTAAATCCTATTCCTTTCATTGGCGCAGGATCTCAGATAGTCGCGACTATAACTTTTACCATTGACCCCGCTTTCATGGGTACCAGTATAATCAATAATGCTGAGATTTCTCAGGCAGATGATGATACTGATCCTAATAATGCAGATCCTATGGATTCTGACAGTACACCTAACAGTGAGACAGGGGACCCTTCAGATCCGAATAATGATGATACTGCCAATACGACTGGTGGAGATGATTATGATCCAGAGGAAATATTAATCGGACAGGTTTATGATTTAGCTTTGATAAAAGAAGTCGTAACTCCAGGACCCTATACGCCGGGTCAAGATGTTCTTTACGAAATATCAGTTTGTAATCAGGGAACACTTGATGCAAACAGTTTTACCATCACGGATCACATTCCAGCTGGAATGACTTTGAGTACGACAGCTGGTAGCAATGGTGGATGGATGGGTCCTGCAACAGGACCAGTGACCTACACTTATACTAATGTGCTTGCTGCACAAGACCCTGATGCTTGCGCATCCATATTCATCACACTGACAATTGATGCCAATTTCATGGGGACTAGTCTTGTGAACAATGCAGAGATAACGACAGATGATGGAGATGATGTGGATAGTGATCCAGCTGTCTACATGATGCCAGATGACTTTGCAGATGATGACTCATTGGCGGAGACAGATGGTGGTGATGATGAGGATCCAGAAGAAATACAATTAGGTCAGATCTATGATTTGGCTTTATTAAAAGACATCGTAACACCAGGGCCATATGCCCAGGGTCAAGATGTTACTTATGCTATAACTGTTTGTAATCAAGGGACCTTAGATGCTAATTTCTTTGAGATTACTGATATGATCCCTAGTGGTATGTCACTGAGTTCTACAGCTGGAGCAAATACTGGTTGGGCTGGCGGACCGAATGGATCTGTGACTTATGCTTATAATTCACTACTATCCGCTCAAGATCCAGATGCTTGTGTAACTATCAATATTACACTGACAATTGATCCTACTTTTATGGGAACCACTCTACTGAATCTAGCTGAAATCTCAGATGACGATGGAGATGATGTGGATAGTACTCCAGGCGTAGACGATGGTCCAGATACTGATGATGTAATGAATGATGGCGCTGATGATGAGGATCCAGAAGAGATTACATTAAACCAGGTATACGATTTGGCATTGTTAAAGCAAGTTGTTACACCAGGACCTTATGTGGTTGGACAAGATGTCATGTACGAAATTACAGTTTGCAATCAAGGAACCTTAGATGCGAACTTTATAGAAGTAACAGATAATATTCCAGCTGGCATGTCGCTCAGTACAGCTCCAGGTGTAAATGGAGGCTGGATGGGTCCAGCAGCAGGACCAGTTGTGTACACCCATACGAATACTTTGGCAGCAGTTGATCCTGATGCTTGTGTTTCAATTTTCATCACATTGACGATAGATCCTGCATTTATGGGAACTTCTATCACTAACGAAGCTGAGATAAGTGATGATGATGGAGATGACATAGATAGTACGCCATCAGTGGATGATGGTCCTGATACGGATAATAATTTGAATGATGGAGCTGATGATGAAGATCCGGAGACGATCACTTTAGGTCAGGTATATGATTTAGCCTTATTGAAGACAATAGTAACGCCAGGGCCATACGCTCCAGGTCAGGATGTCACTTATGAGATAACAGTATGTAATCAAGGTTCACTGAATGCTAATTTCTTTGAAATTACAGATGCTATTCCAGCAGGCATGACCTTGAGTTCTGTGCCAGGTAATACAGGATGGTCTGGACCGGTGACAGGACCAGTAACTTATAATTATACAAGCCTACTCCCGGCACAAGATCCAGACGCCTGTGCATCAGTGTTCATAACCTTAACGATCGACGCAAACTTCATGGGTACTTCATTATTGAACGAAGCAGAAATATCTGATGACGATGGTAATGATGTGGATAGTACGCCAGGGGTGGATGATGGACCAGATACGGACGGTGACCTGAATGATGGCGCTGATGATGAAGATCCGGAATTGATAGCGGTGGGACAGATATATGATCTGGCATTGACCAAGGAAGTTATTACAGCAGGACCTTATGTTGCTGGTCAGGATGTGATGTATGAGATCACAGTATGCAATCAAGGTACACTCGATGCGAACAACATTGTGGTGACAGATCACATCCCTGCTGGAATGTCACTAAGCACAACTCCAGGAACCAATGGTGGATGGATGGGTGCTGCTGCAGGACCAGTGACTTATACTTACACTAATGTGCTTGCTGCACAGAATCCTGATGCTTGCGCATCCATATTCATCACACTGACGATTGATGCCAATTTCATGGGGACTAGTCTTGTGAACAATGCAGAGATAACGACAGATGATGGAGATGATGTGGATAGTGATCCAGCTGTCTACATGATGCCAGATGACTTTGCAGATGACGACTCATTGACGGAGACGGATGGCGGAGATGATGAGGATCCAGAAGAAATTCTTCTCGGACAGTCTTATGATTTAGCCTTGATAAAAGAAGTAATAACTCAAGGCCCTTACGCCTTGGGACAAGATGTGACTTACACGATAACAGTATGCAACCAAGGAACGTTGGATGCTAATTTCTTTGAGGTGACTGACCACATACCTGCAGGTATGACTCTGAGCACAACAGCTGGAACCAATGCTGGCTGGGTGGGAGGACCTACGGGTGATGTGACTTATGCAAATAATGGATTGTTAGCGGCTTCCGATCCTGATGCTTGCATAGCTATTCCCATCACGTTGACCATCGATGCGAATTTCATGGGCACGAGCTTGGTTAATGAGGCAGAGATATCTGACGATGATGGCAATGACACCGATAGTACACCTGGGGTGGATGATGGACCTGATACGGATAATGTGATGAATGATGGCGCTGATGATGAGGATCCAGAGGAGATTACACTTGAACAGGTATATGATTTAGCCTTGCTCAAGCAAGTTGTGACACCTGGCCCATACGTGGCCGGACAAAATGTGACGTACGAGATAATGGTATGTAACCAAGGAACATTGGATGCTAATTTCTTTGAGGTCACGGATGTGATCCCAGCCGGAATGACATTGAGTCCTGTTCCAGCTAATGCAGGATGGGTAGGGCCAATTAACGGTCCGGTTTCATTCACATACAATAATTTATTGCCAGCTCAAGATCCTGATGCCTGTGCTTCGGTATTCATCACATTGACGATAGATGCAGGATTCATGGGAACCAGTTTGGTCAATCAAGCTGAGATAAGTGATGATGATGGAGATGACGTAGATAGTACGCCATCAGTGGATGATGGGCCGGATACGGATAATAATTTGAATGATGGAGCTGATGATGAAGATCCGGAGGCGATCACTTTAGGTCAGGTATATGATTTAGCCTTATTGAAGACAATAGTAACGCCAGGGCCATATGCTCCAGGTCAGGATGTCACCTACGAGATAACAGTATGTAATCAAGGGACTTTGGATGCTAATTTCTTTGAGATTACAGATAATGTTCCAGCTGGTATGTCACTGAGTTCAGTCACTGGTAACACAGGATGGAATGGACCTGCAACTGGACCTGTAACTTACTCTTATAACATGTTGCTTGCAGCACAAGATCCTGATGCTTGTGCTTCAGTATTCATCACGTTGACGATAGATGCAAACTTCATGGGCACTAGCTTGGTGAACGAAGCAGAAATATCTGATGACGATGGTAATGATGTGGATAGTACGCCAGGGGTTGATGATGGACCAGATACGGACGGTGACCTGAATGATGGCGCTGATGATGAAGATCCGGAAACTATTACAATAGGACAGACTTATGATTTGGCATTGACAAAAGTATTAGCGACTGGACAAAGTTCTGTTGTGGCACCAGGGGATCCTGTTGCTTTCAAAATCACTGTATTCAATCAAGGATCTCTGGTTGCGGATAATATTGAAGTAACGGATTATATTCCGAATGGCTTTACATTCAATTCAACTACTAATCCTAACTGGACTGATAATCTGAATGGAACTGCAACTACAACTCTATCAGTTGCTAATGGTGATTTACCTGCGGGTGGATTGGCGCCAGGAAACATGGTGATGGTTAATATCGATTTGGATGTTTCTCATAATGCTCCACAAGGGCAGGTATTGACTAACTGGGCAGAGATCAGTGGTGATGATGGTAACGATAATGACAGTACTACGGATACAGATCAGACGAATGATGGATTCGGTGGAGATAACTTGACTGATGGAAGCGGAGGGGACGAGGATGATCATGATCCAGCTGAAGTTACAGTTGCAGAATTTGACTTGGCTCTAGTGAAAACCTTGGCTGCAGGGCAATCACAAATGGTTGCTGTAGGAGAACAAGTCAACTTTACGATCACGGTTACTAACCAAGGTGATGTTAATGCGGATAATATACAGATAGCAGATTATCTGCCATCTTGCATGACTCTAGCAGATACAGATTGGACTGGTACTAACCCGGCTTATTATACGATCAGTGTTGCTAACGGAGATATTCCGACAGGAGGATTGGCACCTAATGCCACGGTAGACGTGAATATCACTTTGATGGTGGATGCCAGTGCAACACCAGCTTGCGATCTTACTAACTGGGCAGAAATTGCCAATGCAACAGATGTCGATGGAGATCCCATACCAGATGTGGATAGTACACCGAATGATAATCCAGGAGACGATACTTTCGGTGGAGATAATGTGACTAATAATGCAGGGGGAGACGAAGATGATCATGATCCAGCAGAAGTGTTCTTCATGCCGACTTGTGATCTTGCCTTGATAAAGGAATTTGCAGAATTCCAAAGTAATGGAAATGGAACTGGTGGATTAGTGACATTCACAATCACAGTATTCAATCAGGGTGGTTGTGATGCATACAATGTACAGTTAGTGGATTATATCTTACCAGGCTGGGCGCTATCAGATAATGATTGGTTCTTGAATACTTTCAATGGTAATGCATACTATACGATAACAGGACCTATACTACCAGGTACTTCGCAATCAGTAGATGTTACCATGTCAGTTACGGCCTTTGATCCATTGGCTCCGCAAATTAACTATACTGAAATCGTTAGCTCAGAAGAGATGGACGGAACGCCTCAAGCAGATGATGATTCTACTCCGAATGATAATCCTGCTGATGATGGCATCCCTACTGATAACGAGTATAATAATGCTAACAATGATGAAGATGATCACGATCCAGAGCCAATTCAAATCATGGACTTGGCTATAGATAAATCGATAACTACAGCTGGACCTTATTCTTATGGTCAATTGGTTGAGTTCAATATCTGTGTGACAAATGAGGGGAATATGACGGCCTACAATGTGGAGATAACTGATTACATTCCAGCAGGATTTTCTTACTTGGCAGCTAGTAACACGGCTTGGTCTGGCTTTGCACCAGATGTAGTGCACACCATTCCAGGACCAGTGGTCACTGGACAAGTGGTCTGTCAGAATATTTTCTTGACACTGGAAGATAATGCTACTTCCATCTCAGATTATACTAACGTCACTGAAATTTCTGATGTGGAAGATGTGAATGGTGATAATCCTGATGATTGGGATAGTACACCGGAAAACGATGATGGTGATCAGAGTGAGGATGACGAAGATGCCGTAGTGGTTGAAGTCTTTGACTTAGCACTTACTAAGGTTTACGATAGCTATATTGACTTGGATGGCAATAACATATTGACGCCAACTGATGATGTAATATTTGCAATCACAGTAACCAACCAAGGTACTGTGGATGGAACGAATGTGGAAATTACGGATTACGTGCCATCTGATATGATGTTAAGTAGTTCTGACACTAATGGATGGGTAGGTACGGCTACTGGAACAGTTGTACATACAATCACTTCATTACCAGCTCTCTCTACCACCACTATATTCATACGGTTAAATGTGAATGCTAGTTTCCAAGGAACAAACATCATAAACTGGGCAGAGATAAGTGAAGACAACAACACAGATGTGGATAGTACACCGGATGGTACGCAGTTCAATGGTGCAGGTGAAACAAATGACCTCACTGATGATGACGTGCAAGATAATTCCAATGGTGACGAAGATGACCATGATCCAGCAGAAGTAACCTTCGATCTGATGTATGACTTGGCATTGACCAAGGAGTATGTGAGTTTTGTTGACTTCAATAACTCTGGTGACATCAGTCAGGAAGATGATGTTTTGTTCACTATAACGGTGACTAACCAAGGATCACTGAACGGTAACAATATTGAAATAACTGATTACATACCAGCAGGTATGTCATTAAGTCCTAATGATTCTAATGGATGGGTCGGTCCATTAACTGGACCTGTGACTAACACTATAGCTTCAGTGCCGGCTAATGGTGCACCGGTAACCTTGGACATCATATTGAGAGTGGATGCCACTTTTATGGGTACACAATTAGTTAACTGGGCAGAGATCAGTAATGATGATGGAAATGATATAGATAGTACTCCAGATGGTATCCAGTTCAATGGGCCAGGGGAGACTGATGATCTGAATGATGATAATCTCACTGATAATACGAATGGCGATGAGGATGATCATGATCCTGCACCTATTATGATAGGTCAGACTTTTGATTTAGCTCTTATGAAAATGGTTGCTGCTGGTCAGAGTGGTCCATATGAAGTCTTTGATGATATCACTTTTGATATTACTATTTATAACCAAGGATCCCTGGATGCCTACAATATCGATATTGTAGATTATGTACAGCCAGGATTAGCCTTGAGTCCTAATGATACAAATGGCTGGACGCTGAATGCTGCAGGGGATTATATGACCACGATTGCTGGGCCATTGACTCCTGGTAATTTTATGACTGTCTCCATCACAATGAGAGTTACTCAGGAAGCATATTCCATGCAATTGACACAGCTGACCAATGTTGCTGAGATAGCTGGATCTGAAGATGTTGCTGGTAATGCTACGGTGGATTCAGATTCCACGGCAGATGCAAATGAAGGCAATGATGCACAGACTGATGACGTGACGGATAATAGTGCTGGTGATGAAGATGATGAAGATCCAGCCTTTGCACCCTTAGCACCTCTCGATCCTACTGGTCACATCTATTGCGATAAAACAGGCAGAATATTGACTGGCGGTACGGTGTCAGTGAGCGGTCCAGGAAATATTACTTACGGTACAGACGCCAATGGTGTCACTCTGGATGGTAGCAACGGTTACTATCAGTACTTTGTGGATGCACCTGGTGTATACACGATTACGTACAACCATCCTCTAGGTTATCCGATGTCTAGTACTTGTCTTCCGTTATCTGGGACTTTTGACCCATCTAATGAAGATGGTGGGATATATGACAAGGACATGATGGTGAATGGTAACTTAGTAATGGGTAGTGATGTGCAGGGAGGTAACTTAGCTGATTTCAGTTGTGGATTCAATCCATACTTCATGTCTGTAGATCTGCAACCTGCTGATCCACCAATCATCAGTTTTAATAACATTCCAATAGCTTGTGTCATAATACAATCTACAGTATGTGAGGACACAGACTTGGACGGGGTGGCAGAACCGACTGATCCAGGATTCGATGGAATTCCAGTGTTTTTATACAGCTGCTCCGATTTGAACAATCCAGTTGCAACAACAGTTACCGCGAATGGTGGCCAATACTTATTTGATGGAATTGAGGCAGGTTGTTACAGATTGTTTTTTGATACACCAAATGGTTACACCGTAATTGATAATCCTGCAGTCAATGATAATGGATGGACTGGCAATTTCTTTGTTAACTGGGGCGAATGTTATGCTGAAGGTGCTTTCTGCTTGACTATGGCAGATGCTGGATTAGGAAATTACGTATGGCATGATCTTGATGGTGATGGCGTACAAGACTTTGGAGAACCGGGCATTCCAGGAGTTAAAGTATCTCTGTATACCTCTACTGGTGTACTGGTAGGTATCCAATACACTGACTTCATGGGTCAGTATTTGTTTGAGAATCTATCTCCAGGACATTATTACTTAGCGTTCGAGGGACCAGAGGGGTACCAGACGACCACAGCTAATTCTGGGAATAACGATGGATCCGACAGTGATTTGGATGGAAGTAATGGACCAGGTACAACTGCTAACACTTGGTTAGATGCTGGAGAGCTGGATCTGAGTTGGGATGCTGGATTCTATAAGTGCATAGAGATAGGAGATTTCCTATGGCTGGATTGGAATGAAAATGGTGTTCAGGATGCAGTTGAGAATGGTATCAATGGTGTCAGGGTGAACTTGTATGAGAGAGTCAATGGAGCTAGCTTCCTAGTGGATTACACTTATACAGGGCAAAAGCCAGGAACACCTTCTGATGATGGTTACTTCCATTTCTGTGCTCCTCCGGGAGATTACTACTTGGAGTTCGAAGTCAATAATACTGCATATACGCCTTCTACACCGGGTGTGGGTGCACCAGGATCGGACAGTAATGTAACAGGTGGTAATGGTCAGAATACTACCAGCACTTTCTCAGTTCTTTCTTGCGAACTACACTTGGACATGGATGGTGGATACGAGTATATAGGTCCCGTAGCTTTGGAGGAGCAAGCTCAAGATGAAGTGCAAGTATTAATTACTAATGCAAGAGATCTTAAGTTCAAAGGTGCAAACAAGGGTAATTATAACCTTCTCGAATGGGAAGCTAGTGAAACGGAAGAACTTGGATATTATCAGTTGGAAAGAAAAGTCGAGGGTGAGAGTTTTGTAATTTTTGCAAAAATCATGACTGTCAGCGAAGCCGGTAATAATGCTTATGCATTCAAAGATTATGATATGACTGAAAGTGATGTCGTATACAGATTATCAATGGTGGTAGATGATAACCAAACTAACTTAGGTGAAGTCACCATTGAGAACGCAAGTCAGACAAATACTCTGGTAAGATTGTATCCTACTATAGCGACGAATTATGCGACCTTGAGTATTACTACTGATGCAGAGGTTGATTTCAGTGTAACGATTTTTAATTTGGCAGGTCAGATATTGAATGACAGAATAATCAGAGATGTGATCAAACCTGGCATATCTGAATACAGAATTGATACAGATGAATTGACACCTGGCATATATAACCTTAGAGTTGTTCTCGGAAAAGAAGTCACGACTAAGAAGCTTATAGTAGTTCAGAATTAAATGAAATGATCTAAGCTTAGACTAAGTAAGAATTAAAAAGGTCGCTCCGAAAGGAGCGACCTTTTTTTTGTTTATACATTGACAATCAAGTGATTAGACATTATAATTGATTATATATATTAAATAAATATTTTAGGTATAGGGTAGGTTGCCCACTGCATTGTCTTCTGTAAGTAGTAAGGAATAAAGTCACTTTACCACATTTCAGTTATTACCACAGGTAATGGCTGTAAAAGCTTGTCGATTCAATAAGAGAATAGAATACTAAGGTCTTAAGGTTGGAAACTAACTGTCATTTGGTGCCCTTTTAGCTCATTTTTTGAGGTAATGCGGCAACTCTTGATAACTTTTGCAATTAGCAAGAGTCAGTTGTTTTTTTGAGAAACCTATTTTATTGAGAAAATTTAAATAATGAGAAACCTTAGTAAGGCAATGCTATCGCTAGTATTTGCTATTGTCCTAGTTGTTCAACTTGGGGCACAGACAAACTCAAATTATTTTGTTCACGAAGTCATTGCTGGAGAGTATGATCTTATCAAAACAGTGCAGGATGACACAGAAATCATACTGCGTCCAGACAGGATTGAAATCCTTAAGAAGGCAGATGCACTCACTGGCAGACATGAAGTCAGTACTTTTCTGTTGTTCGGTAATGTGAATAAAGTTCAGCCTCAGGGGCGTGAGCTGATTCAGACTTCTAAGGAAAGAGTATCTGCGATCTACAATGATGTAGCTGCAGAATACCTGAAAGCTGAGTTTATAGATGTACATAAGTACACATCTATTGTTTATCTCAATCTATATGATGGAGCAGATCTGGAGGTTTCTCTTGATAATAAGGGAGAATTGGTATTTAATTTAATAGCACATGAGAGTACTGATGATATTCCATTTGATCTCAAAGTTTGGGATTTTGAAGCAAAGTCATCCTTAGATGGAATAGTTTCCAATGGAGTTGAGATTTCTTCAGAATCAGCTGGTCTCTCATTAGTAGATGGTAAAATAGATTTTCAGAAAAGAAAGCAGAGCCAAGCAGGTTATTCTTTCAGACTAGATATAAAGTAGACATCCTTTAACCTTAACTTAATAACACCTTCATGAGAATTTTTACAAATTTTTCTGTAAATGTCGTCGTATGGACAGCACTCTTGTGTTGTCTTTCCGTGTTTCAATTACAGGGTCAGACAGCAACGGGCTCCTCTGGTCCCTCACCAGTGATGACAATCAATGGATCTAATTATCAAGGGTATTGTGTAGAGTATACGCAAGGGGCGGGACCTTCAGGTCATAGCTATACTTACGATACAACACCTGAAGATATTACTAACCCTAATGTGACAGCAGCAATGAGGGGTCAGAGCCAATATGGAATCTCTGCCACACAAGCTGCGGTATGGTACTTCACGGATAATATATCTGTGTCGAGTGGCTCTAATGCCCAGGCCATAATCAATAAAGTCAACAATGGCACATATCAGCCGATGTGCGCCTCAGAATGGGTTCCTAACAACTATATAGATTATCAGGATGTCATGACGGGCGATGATCCTTATTGCCAAGGTGGACAATGTGATCCAGATTTCACAATAAATAACAACGGGTCTTGTCCCATAGATATTTATCTGAGGCAATCTTCTAATTACATTTTCTATCAGACAATCCAGGCAGGAGGATCTGCTGGATACAGTACAACAGTAGGAGCATTATGGCGAGCCACCAGTAGCCCTACTAACTGGAATAATTTAGAGTATGATGAGTCTAGAACTGTCAATACCAATTGTAGCCAGACTTGGAATCTTTATCCTAGCTATTGTGTTCCTTCTTGCACTAAACCCAATATCAATGCGCAAGCTAGTAATTCAGGTTGTAATGGTTATAACTCTGCTAATAACGGGAGTATCACAATTAGTGCTTCTGGCGGATCTGGTGGAAATTATCAATATAAGCTGGATAATGGAAATTGGAGAAGTAGCAATAACTTCACTGGTCTAGCACCAGGAACTTACGTTGTAAGAGTAACCACAAACCCAAGCGAGCCTTCGTGCCGTGCTGATCAGACTATAACTGTGGGTCAAAACAATTGTAATGCAGATTGTACTATAATATGTCCTACCACACCACTTAATATTCAATGTACTCAGGAGGTGGATCCTTCTGTTACAGGATTTGCAACAGCTGGTGGTAGTAATTGTATTGATCCAGTGATAGAATACACGGATTCCTATAATGGTGCTAATTGTCCTCAGACATTGACGAGAACTTTTACCCTGACAGCATCCACCTCTGTAGAGCAACCCTGTATATCTCAGAATATAGCGCATTGGAATTTTGCCAATGCAAATAATTTCTGTGCTCAAGGAATAGAACCTATAAATGGAGCAGGAGTATCTGCTTCATCTACAAATAACATAGCTGGCTTGACAGTATCTGCATCAAAAGTAACAGGTGCTGATGACGGAAGCTCATGTGTGCAAGGCGCCTTTGGATCATCAGAATCAGCAGTTTGCGTACAGGATCAAGATGATGCTGCATGGTCTGACAATGATGACGATGCGACTCATTTTTCTGTAACGCTTAACCCGTCTCAATGTGGAAAGCTGACTGGATTTTGTTTCTATGAAAGAACTTTTGAGAATAATGAGAACTTTGGATGGCAATCACCCCCGAGAAAGTGGGGTATCAGAGTCCTTAAAGGCAATCAGGAAATTTTCCAGGACATCAATAACAGCACCTCTCCTAATCACTGGGATCAACACTGTTATGATTTCTCTAATAATCCTGCATTTGAAATTAATTCTACGACAACTTTCACTTTCGAGTTATTAGGATATGATGTAGCCAACGCAAGTGCTAAAAATATATGGGAACTTGATGAGTTCAAAGTATTTGCTTGTGGAGGGTGCACCACTACTGGAACAGTAACAGAAACTTGCGTTCAAGAAATCTTGATCAATGATAATACTTCTCCTGTTATATCAAATGTACCAGCTAACATTACTGTAAGCTGTTCTTCTGAAATACCAGCAGTACCAACGGATGTATTGGCAACTGATAACTGTTCAGTTGAAACAGTATTCGAAGAGACACCTCCACCAGGAGATGTATGTAATTTCTATACGATCACCAGAACCTGGTCCGCAATAGATGATTGTGATAATGAAACAGTGAGAACACAAACGATTACTGTCGATCCTGACTTGGATGTGACTATCGTCATAGCCAATAATAATGGAGATTGTGGTGACGATGTCGTGATTACTGCTGAGCCTGAAGGCGGTTGCGGTAACTTTTCTTACTTATGGAGTAATGGTGAGACATCAGCTTCCATAACCGTAAGTTCAGCTACTACTGCCACCTACACAGTTACTGTGACCGATGGCGATAATTGCATAGCTACTGATTCTTACTCTGTAATAGAAAATCCATGCTTGAGTTTGGGTGGTATTTTATGGAGCGATAATAATAATAATGGTTTCCAAGATGCAGGAGAGCAATCTTTTGGATTAAAAGGAAAATCAGTGGATATTGATTTATATGATGCAGGTCCAGACGGTGTTAAAGGGACAGGAGATGATGTATTCATCGCTACCCAAACAACAGCAGCAAACGGATCATACTACTTCCAGAATCTTTCTGAAGGTGATTACTATGTAGAGTTTACACCTACATCAAATTACCCTGTTTCCTCAACGCCTACTAGTACCACACCTAATAATGATGTGGATGGTGATGATAACGGTGTTCAGACTGATACGAATGGAGATGGCCTCACGGATGGTACCATATCTTCTAATGTTATCACACTGACTAATAATGGCGAACCAGTGGGGGAGCCGGAAAAGAAAGGTGGATTAGATGATGCTGATGATGCAAACGGTAACTTAACCTTGGACTTTGGTGTTGTTCCATTGGTTTCCGTAGGATCGACAGTCTGGTACGATGATAACAATAACGGTATCAGAGATGCTGGTGAAGAATCATTCGGTACCAAAGCAGCCGGTAAGACATTGGAATTGAGTCTATTTGATTCTGATACGGATGCATTGGTTGCTACGACAACAACAGACAGTAACGGTAGCTACATTTTTCAAAATTTGCTACCAGGAGAATATTATATAGAATTCATGGCACCAGCTTCTGCGCCACTCTCTTCACAGACCGATTTTGACCAAGACAATAACGTAGATGACAATGATAATGGTACTCAAGAAGATACCAATGGAGATGGTCTTGAAGATGGGGTTATAACATCTAACGATTTTGTTCTTACAGGTGGTGGTGAGCCTACAGGTGAGCCAGGTAAGAATGGTAACAAGGATTCAGATGACGACGACAATGGTGATATGACGATTGACTTTGGTCTGGTAAGACTGGTCAGTGTCGGATCTACTGTATTCTCAGATGACAATGCTAACGGTATTCAAGATCCTGGAGAAGATTCCCTAGGTTCTGGTTCCAAGGCAGGAAAATCAGTCGAATTAAGTTTATTTGATGCTAACACTGGTGCATTGGTTGCAACGACGACTACTGATGCTAATGGAAGCTACATATTCCAAAATTTGATACCAGGCGATTACTTCATAGAATTCATGCCACCAGTTTCAGTTCCATTCTCTTCACCGGGCAACGGTACAGATAATGGCGTAGATGGCGATGATAATGGGATCCAGATAGATTCAGATGGTGATGGATTTGGAGATGGTACGATTACTTCTCCTGATTTTACTTTGACCCCAGGTGATGAACCGACTAATGAGCCGGGAAAAAATGGCAATAAGGATTCAGATAATGATGCTAACGGTGACATGACAATTGACTTCGGTTTATTCTCATGTGATGTAGTAGCAGACGCTGGAGATGATTTACTGATATGTGTGGATGAGATTGCTGACGGTGTCCTTTTGGGTAACGGTTCAGGAGGTCTTGCACCTTATACTTACATATGGCAGGGACCTAGTGTCACTACAGCTAATATGAATGACCAGAATCTAACAGTAACAGCAGAAGGTATTTATACACTTACAGTGATAGATGCCAAAGGATGCGAGGATGAAGATGTGGTGGTTGTAGATGTTACGTCATTGGAATTAGAGTGTGATGGACCTGGACAGAGATGTGCTACAGAGCCAGCTCAGTTCCAAGTGGATACACCGATACAAGGTGTTACTTACCAGTGGACTTTTGCAGGAAATTTCACTGTTGTCAATGGTTCTATGCAAGGACCTACCATACTTGTGACTTGGGATACTCCAGGGCAATACTCATGGTCGGCTGAAGTGGTTTCCACTGCGGATGGTTGTGAAGCAGCTTGTACAGGAGAGATTAATATTACTAATGAGGTTATTGCCAACGCTGGACCGGACCAAGAGGTCTGCCAAGGTGGGTCAGTCATACTTGACGCTACTGGTTCATCACAATTTGGTGTTTATGACTGGACAGTAGTCAGTGGAGATGTGACTTCCATAGATAATGGCGCGACTTCAAGCGCTCCTCAAGTGAGTCCTCTATTTGATACAGAGTATGAGCTGACGGTTACAGACCCTGTAAATCAGTGTATAAAAGTTGACAGAGTTACTGTAATTGTAAACGTAGACTTGAATCCTACAGCAATAATCGAAGCCCCTGCTGATGTATGCTGTGATTCAGATCTAGAGCTAGTTGGTTCTGAAAGTTTACCTCCAGTAGATAATCCTGGAGCAGTCTTGACTTACCAATGGTATGCAGGAGGCTTGCCTCCTATGGGAACTTTCGTTTCTACACAGCCAGATCCCACAGTAACTGTAAGTGCTCAGACTGAGTATTTCTTGATTGTTTCTGATGGAATATGTGCAGATACGATTTCTCAGATAGTGGATATCAGAGCTTGTATGAGCTTGGGATCAACTATCTTCTATGATGATAATAATAACGGAACTCAAGATCCTACAGAAGAAGGACTTGGATTCAAAGATAAGTTTGTTGATGTAGATCTATTGGATGCAAATACTGGTGCTCTAGTTGCGACAACAACTACTGATGCTGATGGTAATTACCTATTCACTGATCTTCTTGAAGGTACGTATATAGTGGAATTCACTCCACCAGCTTCTGCTTCAGTTTCCAGTACTGGAGCTGGTTCAGATAACCAAGTGGATGGTGATGACAATGGTAACCAGACAGATTCAAATGGTGACGGTCTTACTGATGGAAGAATTTCATCAGGACCTATCACTTTGACTAAAGGTCAAGAAACGACTAACGAATCTTTCCAAGGAGGTGCTCAGGATAATGCTGACGATGCCAATGGAGATATGACAGTTGATTTTGGTCTGGTAAGACTTGTGAGCTTAGGCTCTACAGTCTTTAATGATGTGAATAATAATGGTGTTCAGGATCCAGGAGAAGATTCACTAGGTAGCGGTGCTACAGCTGGTAAGTCTGTTACTCTTGATCTAATTGATAATGCTACTGGTCAACTGGTTGCCACGACGCAGACTGACGCGAACGGTAGTTACCTCTTTGATAATCTTCTTCCAGGAGATTACTACATAGAGTTCACGCCGCCAGCTTCTCTTCCAGTTTCATCTACACCTACGGGAACTATAGATGACAATGTGGATGAAGATGATAATGGTATCCAAGCTGATACGAATGGTGATGGTGTTACTGATGGACCTATTACTTCTCCGGTTATTTCACTTGAGTTCGGAACAGAGCCTACTGGTGAGCCGGGCAAGAATGGTGGCAAGGATGCTGCTAATGATGCGGGTGGAGATATGACTGTGGATTTTGGTCTAGTAGGTTGTGAGGAAATAGGAGGACACGTATGGATAGATGCAGATGTGGATGGTTGTGATGATTCTAATGAAGCTCCAGTTTCAGGATTGGATGTAGCCTTATTTGAATGTGACGCTAACGGTAATCCTATCACTGCAGGAGGCCCTGTAGGTGAAACAACAACAGATGCTAATGGAGACTACGTGTTTAACCAGAGCAACACTGAATGTTTGATCCCAGGTACTGACTATGTCGTTGAATTTGATATCCCAGAAGGGTTCAGATCAACAACTAAAGACGCTTGTGCAGATCCAAATGCAAGCAATATAAATCCAGATGGAACAACTGATTGTATGGATCCTACTGATCCTGGCAACGACGATATCGACGGTGGTATAGTGCCATTGATGAGTATCGGTTCTACTGTATTCTCAGATGATAATAATAACGGTGTCCAAGATCCAGGAGAAGATGATCTTGGAGCTAAGGGTAAGACAGTCACTCTTGACTTGTTTGATGCAGCTGGAAATTTCATAGCGTCTACACAGACTGATTTGAATGGTAGCTACATCTTTACTAATCTTGATCCGGGTGACTACTATATTGAGTTCACTCCACCGGCTAGTTTGCCAGTGTCTTCTACGCCAACATCCACTGCGGATGATAACGTGGATGGGGATGACAACGGTATACAGACTGACTCTAATGGAGACGGTGTGACTGATGGTGTTATTACTTCACCTATAATTTCTCTTGATCCTAATGCTGAACCGACTAATGCAACAGAGACTGCTAGCAACGGAGGCAAGGACAAAGTTGGTGGTAACACTGATGAGAATGGAGATATGACAATTGACTTCGGTCTTATAGGTTGTGAAGAAATAGGAGGACACGTATGGATAGATGCAGATGTGGATGGTTGTGACGATTCTAATGAGGCACCAGTTCCAGGATTGGATGTTTTCTTATTTGAATGTGATGGTGCAGGAAATCCTATCACTGCAGGAGGTCCTATAGGAGAAACAACTACGGACGCTGATGGTGATTATGTTTTTAATGAAGACAACACTGAATGTCTAATACCAGGCACTGATTACATTGTGGAATTTGATATCCCTACTGGATACAGGACTACAACTAAAGATGCTTGTGCAGATCCTAATGCGAGTAACGTAAACCCAGATGGGACTACAGATTGTATGGATCCTACTGATCCAGGAAACGATGATATCGACGGTGGTCTAGTACCATTAATGAGTATCGGTTCCACTGTATTCTCAGATGATAACAATAATGGTATCCAGGATCCAGGAGAGTTGGATTTAGGTGCTAAAAACAAAACCGTAACTCTGGATCTATATGATGCGGCTGGAAACTTCATAGCGTCTACACAGACAGATATGAATGGTAGCTACATCTTTACCAATCTAGATCCAGGAGACTACTATGTGGAATTCACGCCACCTGCGAGTCTTCCAGTTTCTTCTACACCTACATCTACAGCAGATGATAATGTAGACGGTGATGATAACGGTATTCAGACTGACTCTAATGGAGATGGTGTTACTGATGGTGTGATTACTTCACCTATCATCTCACTGGATGCTAACTCAGAGCCTACTAATGCAACTGAGATAGCAAGCAACGGAGGCAAGGATAAAGTAGGAGGAAACACTGATGATAACGGAGATATGACTATTGACTTTGGTCTAGTTGGATGTCTAGAAATATCAGGTGAAATATTTGTTGATGTTGATGCAGATGGTTGTAAGGACATCAATGAAGCTCCAGTTTCCGATGTAGATGTTGAATTGTTTGAATGTGATGCAAACGGAAATCCTATGCCTGGATTCGGTCCTATTGGGTCTACAACTACAGGTCCTGATGGTGAGTATGCTTTTAATGAAGGCAATACAGAATGTCTGCTTCCGGGAAGTCAATACTATGTGGTATTTGATATTCCAGAAGGAAACAGAGCTACGACCATGGATACTTGTGGAGATCCTAATGACTCTGATGCTAATACTGCAGGAGAAACAGCTTGTATTGATCCAAGTGATCCTGATGAGCCAGACAATGTTGATTTAGGTATAGTGCCTTTGATGAGCATAGGTTCTACAGTATTTTCGGATAATAACAATAATGGTGTACAGGATCCAGGAGAGCTTTCTGTGGGTGAAAAAGGTAAGACTATCACTCTTGAGTTATATGATGCTGCAGGTAATCTTGTCGCAACAACTCAGACGGATATGGATGGAAGTTACATCTTCACTAATCTAGATCCAGGCGACTACTATGTGGAATTCACTCCACCAGCCTCTTTACCAGTTTCATCGACGCCTACCAGCATAGCTGATGACAATGTTGATGGAGACGATAACGGTATTCAGACGGATTCAAATGGTGATGGAGTAACAGATGGTGTGATTACTTCACCTATCATCTCGCTGGATCCACTTTCTGAGCCGACAAATGCTACAGAGACTGCTAGCAATGGTGGTAAGGATAAAGTAGGAAATTCTCTTGATGAGAATGGTGATATGACGATTGACTTTGGTTTGATCGCTTGTGAAGAAATCGGTGGTACTGTTTGGTTGGATGTAAATGCAGATGGTTGTGATGATGATAACGAGGCAGCTGTGCCAGGAATAGACGTTGCACTTTTTGAGTGTGATGGCGCTGGTAATCCAATTACTGCAGGAGGCCCGATAGGAGAGACTGAGACTGACGCCAATGGTGACTATGTATTCAATGAGAATAATACTGAATGCTTAATACCAGGTACAGATTATATAGTTGTATTTGATATCCCTACAGGATTCAGGTCTACAACTAAAGATGCTTGCGCAGATCCAAATGCAAGTAATATAAATCCTGATGGAACGACTGATTGCGTGGATCCCACTGATCCTGATAGTGACGATATCGATGGTGGTTTAGTGCCATTGATGAGCATAGGTTCCACAGTATTTTCAGATGATAATAACAATGGTGTACAAGATGCAGGTGAACTTTCTGTTGGAGCAAAAGGCAAGACAATAACGCTGGATCTTTTTGATGCAGCAGGAAACTTTGTTGCGACTACTACAACAGATATGGATGGTAGTTACATATTTACAAATCTTGATCCAGGAGACTACTATGTGGAATTCACACCACCAGCAAGTCTTCCAGTATCATCTACGCCTACATCTACAGCCGACGATAACGTCGACGGAGATGATAACGGTATTCAGATGGATACAAATGGAGATGGAGTAACAGACGGCGTGATTACTTCACCTATCATATCATTAGATCCAGCAGCGGAACCTACTAATGCGACAGAGACTGCCAGCAATGGTGGTAAAGACAAAGTAGGAAACTCACTTGATGAGAATGGAGACATGACGATTGACTTCGGGTTAGTAGCCTGTGAGGAAATATCAGGTACAGTCTGGTTGGACGTCAATGCAGATGGTTGCGATGATGATAATGAGGCAGCTGTACCAGGTCTGGATGTATTCCTATTTGAATGCGATGCTGCGGGTAATCCAATAACAGCTGGCGGACCGATAGGAGAGACACAGACAGATGTAAACGGAGACTATGTGTTTAATGAAAACAATGCTGAATGTCTGATCCCAGGTACCAGCTACACAGTTGAGTTCGATATACCTACGGGCTTCAGAGCTACAGAAAAGGATGTATGTGGAGACCCTGATGACAGTGACATAAATCCAGACGGTACTACAGATTGTATCGATCCTACGGATGATGGATCTGATAATGTAGATGGTGGATTGGTTCCACTGATGAGCATAGGTTCCACTGTATTTTCAGATGATAACAATAATGGTGTACAAGATGCAGGTGAATTATCAGTAGGAGCTAAGGGAAAGACCATCACACTAGAGTTATTTGATGCAGCAGGAAGTCTAGTTGCAACAACTCAGACGGATATGGACGGAAGTTACATCTTCACGAATCTTGATCCAGGAGATTATGTGGTGTCATTCACACCACCAGCTTCACTGCCTGTTTCCTCTGTGCCAACAAGTACAGTAGATGACAACATAGATGGAGATGACAACGGTATACAGACAGATACGAATGGTGATGGACTGACTGATGGAGTCATCACTTCACCAGTTATTTCCTTGGATCCAGCGGCCGAGCCTACTAATGCAGTAGAGACTGCCAGTAATGGTGGTAAGGATAAAGTTGGTGGATTATTGGATGAGAATGGAGATATGACAGTTGATTTTGGTCTAGTGCCACTTCTTTCTGTTGGGTCTCAATTATTCTCAGATCTTAATAACAATGGAGTTAAGGACCCAGGAGAAGATGACTTAGGTACTAAAGGCAAGACTGTTATTATTGAGTTATATGACGCTGCAGGCAACTTGGTTGCAACCACAATAACGGATGTTAATGGAGAATATCTTTTTGATAATCTTCTACCAGGAGATTATTTTATATCATTCATTCCTCCAGCTTCAGCCAGTGTTTCCAGTGATGGAAGCGCTCCGGACAATGGAGTTGACAACGATGACAACGGTATGCAGACAGATACTGATGGAGATGGCATCACCGATGGTGTGATAACTTCACCTATATTCAGTTTGGATCCAGGTACTGAGCCTACAGGTGACCCAGGGTTACCTAGTAACGCAGATGACGACAACGGCGATAATACGATTGACTTTGGACTAAGACCAGTTTCAGATCTCAAGTTGATCAAATTAGTAAGTGACCCTACACCAAATATTGGTGACGTGATCACTTATACAATTGAGGTTACTAATGATGGCCCAGCTCCAGCGACTAATGTTGTAGTGACAGACGCAGTTCCAAATGGATTTGCTAACATCACAAACATTAATGCTGGTGGAACACTTGCTGGTAGCACGATAACTTGGAACATTCCAACTATTGCTGTTGGTCAGACAATGACTAGAACTTTCGATGCGACAGTTCTTGCACCTCTTCCAGGTGTTGAGTTCAATAACGTTGCTACTATTTCTAATATGGACGGTGTAGATTCAGATTCAACTCCAGGAGATGCACCAGATACTGATGGTGATGGACTTATAGGTTCTGAGGATGGAGGTCCTAATGATACAGGTATAGATCCAGATGATCAAGATGATTCAGATGATGAGCCAGTAACACCTAGACTATTAAGCTTAGGTAGTACTGTATTCTCAGATAATAATAATAACGGTGTACAAGACCCAGGTGAATTGACTGTAGGTGCCAAGGGCAAAACTGTCACACTTGATCTATATGATGCCAATACAGGAGCTTTAGTTCAGACGACGATGACTGACCCTCAGGGAAGTTACATCTTTATGAACTTACTACCAGGTGATTATTTTGTAGAAATAGCTAACCCACCAGCTTCACTACCAGTTTCCTCTACTGTTACAAGTGCAATAGATGATAACGTAGATGGAGATGATAACGGTATACAAGCAGATACCAATGGTGATGGATTAACTGACGGTGCTATTACTTCACCGACAATTACTTTGACACCAGGTCAGGAACCAACTAATCTTACTGAAACTGCATCCAATGGAGGTAAGGATAAAGCAGATGATGCTAATGGTGATATGACAGTGGATTTCGGTTTGGTTCCTTTGATGTCTATTGGATCAGAAATATTCTCTGACTTGAATGACAACGGAATCAAAGATGCTAACGAGCAGACGATAGGTGAAAAAGGAAAGACTATTACCTTGGAACTATATGATGCTAACACTGGAGCGTTGGTCGCTACGACCATGACCAATGGCACTGGAGGTTACGTGTTTGATAACTTGATACCAGGTGATTATTTCATTGAATTCTTGGCACCTGCATCTAGACCTATATCTAGTACAGGTAGCGCTCCAGACAATGGAGTAGATGGTGATGATAACGGTATGCAAGTAGATACGGATGGTGACGGAATCACTGATGGTGTGATCACTTCACCTACGATTACTTTGGTTGCAGGTACAGAGCCGACAGGAGAACCTGGCAAGGCAACTGCAGCAGATGATGACAACAGTGACTTCACCATTGACTTCGGACTTCAAGCTTGTGAGATTGAGCTAGTATGTCCTGATCCAGTCGTTGAGGAATGTATCACTGATTTTGTGGCAGTTGTCAATCTTGATGTGACTTCATGTTGTACGATTACGAATTCAGGTGCAGCTGCACCAGTGCTAGTAAGCGGGACAGGAACTTGCGACGGTGTCTACTCTGTAACTTATACAGTAGAAGATGACTGTGGCAAGATTGCGACTTGTGATCAAGCAATAACTATAGAAAACGACTTAGAGCAATTGGTTTGTAATACAGCCATCACACCTGTTGTATGTGTTGCTGACATCGATTTGACACCACCTACACCTATACAGGGAGCTTGTGGTCAGACTTATGATGTCTCAGTTGCAGGACCTACTCTAGTCAGTGGAACAGCTAATTGCTTCGGAGCTAATTACTCTGTCACTTATTCTTACATGGATGAGTGTGGAAGAACTGGCGGGTGCTCACAGACTTTTAATTTGATTAATCAAGGACCAAGCATTACATGTCCTCTGACAACAGTAGTAGACTGTGAAGCGAGTATTATGGCAGGTGTCGCAGAACCAAATGTTTTCTGCAATTTAGGTTCAAATGTTTTCGTATCAGCATTTGCACTGACACAAGGCACAGCAAACTGTCCAGGCGCAGTTTATGAAATCATTCATACAGTAACTGATGAGTGTGGAAGAGATGCTTCTTGTGCTCAAATGTTCAGTATTGCTAATGATGTTCCTACGATCACTTGTCCGAATAATCTGACTGTTGATTGTATAGACAATGCTGTGATACTAGCTGCAACTTTCACAACTAGTTGTGAATTGACAGCTGAGAATATAGTTATCCCTCCTGCCGTTGCGCCTACTAGCTGCAATGGAGAAGTATATACTTATACTCATCAAGTAACAGATGCTTGTGATAGAATAGTGACTTGTGAGCAAACAGTTACAATATTAAATACACCACCAAGTCTGACTTGTCCAGTAGTGACAATTACTTGTGAAGAAGTGGCAGCATTCATGCCAGTACCTATTACATACACAGGTCCTTGTAACCAAGGAGGTTCAGTGACAGGTTCTATTACGACACCTTATACAGGTTGTGGAGATGGAAGTATGATTGTTACTTACGCAGGAACTGACGAGTGTGGTTTTGATTTGACAACAACTTGTACAGTAAATGTAACAGGCGCGGCTGCAGGTACTATTACTTGCCCTGTTGTTGCAATTACTTGCGAGGAAGTGCCAGCTTTTGCTCCAGCTATTATTTCAGTAACGACCACTTGTGGTGGTACTGCATCTTTGGAAGGTGAAATAACAGCAGCTTATACTGGTTGTGGTGACGGATCTATGATTGTCACTTATTCAGGAGAAGATGCTTGTGGAAACGATTACGAGACAACTTGTTCGGTTACAGTGACTGGAGCAGGAGCTGCAGTAGTGACTTGTCCAGTAGTGTCAATCACTTGTGAACAGGTAGCTACTTTCACACCAGCTACTGTTACAGTAACACCATCTTGTGGAGGTACTGGTACCTTAACTGGTACAATTACTACTGCTTATGCGGGTTGTGGAGACGGAACTATGACAGTTACTTATTCAGGCAATGATTCTTGTGGAAACACTTATTCAGAAGCTTGTACTGTTTTAGTGACAGGAGCACCCGCAGCAACAATAACTTGTCCAGTTGTGACAATTACTTGTGAGCAAGTTGGGGCCTTTACGCCAGCAAGTATTACAGTTAGTCCTGTTTGTGGAGGGACTGGCACGTTGACTGGTGCCATCACAACTGCTTATGCAGGTTGTGGAGATGGTTCTCTGACAATTACTTATACGGGTAGCGATACCTGTGGTAATGATTACGATACAACTTGTTCAGTGTCAGTCACTGGTGCTGCTGCAGGAATTGTGACTTGCCCAGTAGTGATAATTCCTTGTGACGAGGTTGGAGTATTTGCTCCAGCAAATATTAATATAACTACAACTTGTGCAGGAACAGGAACATTAACTGGTCAGGTCACTACAACTTTTACCGGTTGTGGAGACGGGTCTATGACTGTGACTTATACTGGAAATGATACTTGTGGAAATGCTTATTCTGAAACTTGTCTAGTGACAGTTGAAGGAGCAGAAGCTGCGGAGATAGCTTGTCCAGTTGTAAGTATCCCTTGTGCTCAAGCTGGTGGTTTTGTTCCAGCTAATCTTCCAGTAATAACTGAATGTGGTGGAACAGGCACGTTGACAGGAACGATCACGACACCTTACGCAGGCTGTGGAGACGGTACAATGACAGCGACATACAGCGGAACAGACAACTGTGGCAACGCATACAACACGACTTGTTCAATCTCCGTAGTGGGAGCAGGAGCAGGAACGGTAACATGTCCGGTGGTGAGTATCCCATGTGCACAGGCACCAGGATTCACGCCAGCAGCAATCAGCGTGACAACTGAATGTGGCGGAACAGGCACGTTGACAGGAACGATCACGACACCTTACGCAGGCTGTGGAGACGGTACAATTACCGCGACATACTCAGGAACAGACAATTGTGGCAACGCATACAACACGACTTGTTCAATCTCCGTAGTGGGAGCAGGAGCAGGAACGGTAACATGTCCAGTGGTAAGTATCCCATGTGCACAAGCAGGAACTTATTCTCCTGCTGCGATTAATGTAACAACTGAATGTGGCGGAACAGGAATATTGACAGGAACGATCACTACGCCTTACACAGGCTGTGGAGATGGTTCAATGACAGCGACATATAGCGGAACAGATAATTGTGGCAACAGTTATAACACGACTTGTACGGTTTCAGTTATTGGTGCAGGTCCAGCAATTATTACTTGTCCAATACAATCTACGAATTGTGACCTAGCTGCTGTTTACCAGCCACTTGATGCATCATATACGGGTGCTTGTGACAATAGTGGTACACTTAACGGTACCATTACAGGTCAGTATACAGGCTGTGGAGAAGGTGAAATTGAAGTGACTTATTCAGGTTCAGATGCCTGTGGCAATTTCATAAGCGCAACTTGTGCAGTTGAAGTGACTGGAGCAGGAGCTGCAACGATTACTTGTCCATCATTGACGATCACTTGTGATGAAGCAGTCGGATATATTCCTTCAGCAGCATCATTCTTTGGGTCATGTGGTAATACAGGAACTGTATCAGGCTCTGTAACCTTGCCATACAGTGGATGTGGAGCTGGAGTAATTGGAGTATTGTATAGCGGTATAGATGCCTGCGGAAATCCAATCAGTGAGAATTGTTCTATCAATGTGACAGGAGCTGGTTCAGGATCAATAGCTTGTCCAGTGGTGAATGTTGATTGTGAAGATGCAGGAACATTCACACCAGGAGCAGCGAGCTTCAGTGGAGCTTGTAACAACAACGGAACAGTGAACGGAACAGTAACGACACCTTATTCAGGATGTGGAGCTGGAACGATCGTTGTGACATACTCAGGAACAGACAATTGTGGCAACGCGATAAGTGCCAACTGTACAGTGAATGTATCAGGAGCAGGTGTAGCGACGATAGCTTGTCCAGTAGTGAATGTTGATTGTAGTCAAGCTGCAGGATATGTTCCGGGAACAGCGAGCTTCAGTGGAGCCTGTAACAACAACGGAACAGTGAACGGAACAGTAACGACACCTTATTCAGGATGTGGAGCTGGAACGATCGTTGTGAC
>ENA-ORXM01001217-ORXM01001217.1-marine-metagenome-genome-assembly--contig:-NODE-1217-length-37481-cov-5.009919_pt1 | contig 37481 bp, 28 predicted proteins | sample MGYA00237867_ERZ511480 | MGnify/ENA primary metagenome ERZ511480 (study PRJEB26309, sample SAMN06266103) | marine metagenome | isolation source: Algal blade | place: United Kingdom:Sidmouth, United... | reverse complement strand
TGCTGGTTGACCTGGTTCAGGATTTTGTCCATTAAATAATTTTGGCGCACGAGGACCTCTAAAGTAATCCACACCTAAAATAGGAACATCGTTGCAATAAGTTTCTACACCACCTGGACAGGTACAACCAGTCTCTCCATCTACTGCGTCTTGATTGTATAGATACATCATAGATCTAGTGGTATCACAACCTATATAATCATCCGAAGAACAGCCTAAATCACCATCAACCCACATCGCAAAGTAAGTGCTATCAATACTTTCTACAGCTCTATTGATCAGTTTATATCTCATAAAGGACATATCATTTAACTCATCGTTTGTAGCATATGCAAATGCTTGGACTTGGATTTCCATTTGGATGGCATCTCCTTGAGTTTGGTGCGTGCCACCTGCATCATTGTATACCCAAAAATGCATTTCATCAGGGTATTGATCAAGTGGACAATCCCGAATTTCTATAATTGGATAATCTCCAAATTGAGGGTTGTACAAACCATCTTGATTTTCATCCCAAAAGGCACCCAATCCTTGTTCCGTGTTAGGAAGTTCAAAATTATTAATCGCGAAGAAGAACTCATTCCCTTTTGCTGGCCAACCTTTTACACCTAATGGAATTAGATCTGTAGGATAATCTGTACTATCAGCTTTTGCTTTAGCAAAATTTCTTAAATGCTCATCAATTTCAACACCAGTAACTTTAAACAATCTATCCCAATCAGCACAGGTTTCAAATTCAACGTTTCCAGTAAGAGGATCCAATGGGCCAGGCCAGAAATCTGTATTCCCAGCCGCAGTTCCATATTGTTTTGCAGCTAATTTTAAGTTACCAGCAGGGTCAACACCACCCAACCAAACGGCACCTGCAAATATTGAAGATACCTCTGGAAGTCCTGGTTCTACAGCTGGAATAATATATCTCCCTTGATCTCCATCCCACCAAACGTCACCACCTACAAGTAATCTTGCTCTTACATTATTGATATTAATATCATCCTCAAAGGTTGCTACTGCACAATTCATTCTATATGAACTCTGTGACTGTTGCCTTACTTTTTCATCTGTTTCAGGATTTTTAAATGCGTAAGAAGCATTTATAAAACCGAAGCACAAGAGGGCTATTAAACTAAATTTTAATTTTTCCATCATTTTATGATTTTACTTTTTTGTTAATGGGTTATTAGAAATTAAATGATGCTCCTAAATACATTCTTCTCGGTAAAGAATAGAATGTTGGATTAACTTCTCTCCATTGATAAGAAGCTAGATATGATTCTAATAATTGACCTGACTCAGCAGTTTGTCTTATTGCATCTTCACCAAATGATGAAGTTAGATAACCATCATCTTCAGGCGAACCAGTAAATCTATATACATTTATAACATTTCTTTGATCAAGTAGATTCTGTATTCTTAAGAAAACATTTAAGCCTAAATTTCTTTTCTTCGCATTAGGCTCATCTTTATTCAAAGTGAAAGTGAATTGCTTATCAATCTTAAGATTTAACCAATAGTTCCATGGTCTTCTTGCTCCGTTTAAAGCTGCATTACGTCCTCTTGATCCTAATAGATCAGGAACTACTTCTGAAGAATAAGGTCTTCCAGATACTGCTACAGAATTCAAGTTTACACCTGCATTAGCAAAGATATCTTTTCCAAAAAGTTTTGGTCCGTTGTATTTTGTACCACTACCATATCTGTAATCTATTGTAAGATTCAGTCTATGTCTTTCGTCAAAATTTAAAGGAAATAAAGTTCTTAAGTTACCTCTTGAAGTAAGACCAGCTTGAGAATCTGCGTCAGAACCAGTACCATCTGCAAACTGTAAAGTATAGGTTGCATTAACTGTAACGTTCTTAGTTCTTCTCAAATCATATTGTAGTGAGAAACCTTTTACTGTACCGAAATCTTGGTTGTCAAAAGTCGTATATGTTCCAATTGGACTTGCAACAAATACATAAGGTCTTCTTTGAATCATGTCTCTCATTTCTTTGTAGTAAGCGGCAATTTTTATAGCAGAAGAATTGGATATTTTTTGCTGGAATCCAACTTCATAATCGACCGTTCTTTGTGGCTTAAGGTTTGGATTTTCAAAAAGTACATTTGATCTTTCTTCCATGTATAAATACTGAAGCGGTGTCGTCAATGCTTGTCCAGAAGAAGGTCTTTGTACTAAGATATCGTAGTGTGCAAAGAAGTTAGCATCTTCAGAAATTGGGAATGAGAATGCAAGTCTTGGCATCCAGATCAACTTTGGCGTAAAATCTTCAAAAGAGTTGTTGACATCAAAATTTGGATCTCTTATATTGTTAACTCTATCAGCGTAGTATCTTGGAGATACAACACCTCCACCAAAGATGAGTCTTCCATCATTTGCTGCTTCGCCATCTGGGAAATACCATTGTTCTCCATCTCTATACGCTGCAACATCTGTCGAACGTTCTGAATCTCCATTTACATATACTACAAAGTCATCATCTACTGTACGAGGTCTTGTCAAACCTGAAGTTTCACTAAGTGCATAAAAGTCTCTTGCATTCATACCTTCATATAAGGTATAAGGATCTTTAAGTACTTTAGTATTTGCATCATATCTATCAACACGCAGACCTAGACGGAAGATCACGTCTTTAAATGTAAATTTATCTTGAATATAAGCTGCGGCATAAATAGGTTGAAAGGATCCGATTGGATAATCCCTTACACCATTGGCATCTGTTGAAGAGAAAAAGTCGTCAAAGGTAACATCATTACCTAGCCTTTCACCGGTATAATCATAACCATAATAGTTGAGGCCAATATTCGTATTATCGTTTAATTCTTGTGCTGAGAATAAACCTAGACTCAATTGGTCTGGATTTAATTTATCAACGTTAAAGAATTCATTTATTGGTGAACCATCGATTGCTCTTACTCTTTGAAAGAAGTAATTACCTTCAAAATCTTGGGAGAAATCTCCAGGTGCAAATAGGTTGAAAGTATCTTGACCAGATGGAATAAATCCATCTAAATCCTCTACGAATGTTCCAACAATATTTGTTGTATCAACACCAGCTAAGTGTCTATTAACTTCACTTCTTGCCAAGATCCAAAGTGCATTAGGTCTAATATCATACCCTCTAAGAAATCTTTGCTCATAGTTAATACCAAATTCAATATTGTGTCTACCTTTATTTGAATTACCTTCAGGTACAATTTCAAAAGAACTTGTAGCTCTGAAAGTGTAGTAATCTCTGTCTCTTTGTTGGTAAAGATTATAAACTGTACCAACATTATCGTGGAAGTTCCATACCTCATGTGCAGTTGCGCCTCTATAATCACCATTCACAACTATGAAATCGTTGTCATCTTCAGTATCTTGAAATAAATTATTGTAGTTTGAAAGTGTAGGATTTGAAGGTCCAGGTGTATACCCCATGAATTCCCTTCTGTAATCATTGTGTGCAGTTGGTCCTAAGAAAGGTAGAATTTTCGCTTCTGACCATTCTGAATCTCCTACTGTAGGAACCCATTCGTAATCAAAAGTTCCGACATGCCCGTAAGCGAAGAAATCATCTTCATGTCTAGAATCTTGGCTGGTAAATAAACTTTTTTCATAGCCAAATTGTAAAGTATAAGCTGCATTTTGGATGATAGAAGCTTTTCTTTCTTCTCCTTCTGTGGCAGCACTTCGTGCGGCACCTTGTCTTCCCAGTTTATGACGGAATCTAAAGTTACCTCTGTATCTTTTATCTGAAATAATAGGGTTATTGTGGCTATTTAGTGTGGTCCAAGTCCCTCTCCATTCAGCGAATGTTCCTCTTTCGTTTGCTGGAGTTGTAGAACCATATCCAGGCGTAAAAAGATCTGATCTATCAGAATAGTTTCCTGAAATTGTAACATCTATCGCATCAGATAGTCTTGCATCTAATTTCGCTGTAAAGTTTACTTGTTCTTCTTTTTCGTTTGGTCTGAAGTCTAAAGCGTCAACATTATCATTAGTTAGTTCTTGACCAGAAGGAATAATACTTGGTAAACCATTAATTATAACTTCCTTCATTGGATTGTCGATCAATGCTTGTCTAGATTCATCATTGATTACATAAACAGGTAGCGCGGGTGGGTCATCATCTTGTTGCAATCTGTATTGTCCAGAAAGTCTAAATCCTAGGATAGCAGTTTCCGTACCATCTTCGTATTGTCTTTTTAATAGTGGACCAGAAACGTTGGCTCTTAATAGGTTGTAGCCATAATTGTCAAATAACTCTGAAGTTTCAGCTGTTACACCACCTCCAAATCTGGAAGAAGGTCCTTTAGTTGTGATTGATATTACACCACCGGCAACATCACCATAACTTGCATCTACACCCCCAGTAATTACTTGCAATTGATCGATCTCTGATTCCGGGATTAGATCTCCTCTCGTTATGATACCATCAACCACATAAACAGTTCCTTCTGTTCTTGAGCCTCTTATGGCAAGAGCGTCTCCGTCATCACCAGAACTTACACCTGCTGAAGTGGCTGCTAAACCATTAATAGATCTTGTTGGAAGATTTTTGATCTCTTCTGAAGTTACAATAGTACCTTGAGTGGTATTATCCTGTTCGATCAATGGCTCTCGATATTCTATGACCACGACTTCATCGAGATCAATACCTCCGCCTTCTCCAATTTCGATGTTCAAAATATTAGATTTTCCAGCGAAAACAACAACATTTGTTATTCTTGATGCTTGATAACCAATATAGGAAGCTTCTACATCATAGGTGCCAGGATCAATATTTGAGAAACTGTAATTCCCATCAAAATCTGTCTCTACTCCTGTAATAACATTTCCTTCCTTAAAAAGGGCAACTGTACCGAAAAGAATTGGCTCTCCAGAATCTTGATCAGAAACCTTTCCCGACAGAGAAGTTGCTTGGCCTATGACTACTGTTCCACAAAAAAGTAGGAACAACAATGTTAATAGTACATTTCGTGCCATGTAGTTTTGTTTTAATTGATTGTTTAATAATATTAATTCCATTTTAGACTAGTGTGCAATGATAATAAAAAGGGCTCTTTTATCAAAAAGATAATGGCTTAATAAACGTTATCAAGTAATATAGCAGACTAATAATCGTTTGAAATCTTTCCCATTTGTTGTATGATCAAAAAGCTTTATTTGTAAAGAGCTAATTGCTAGGATGGGTTTTGGTTATCCTAACTTTTCGTATCTGCTCCCAAATTATTCTAAAGATAGCTTTTATATATCCCTATTCTCAACTAAAACTTGCTTATAAATCAGTATTCTGAGATGTATCATTTAGCAATTCAACAATTTTATCAAACAACACCATAGACATTCCTATTTTGGATTTGTCTGACCATCCTGCTACATGAGGACTGTAAACTGTTTGTTTAAGATCAAATAATTTATCATGGATTTCTAATTCCTTCAAGTTAAATGTCTTAGGATTTTCATTTTCAAGAACGTCTAGACAAGCTCCCGACACTTGTCCTGACTCCAATCCTTTTAGCAATGCCTTTGTTTCGACAATTGGTCCTCTAGAAGTGTTGATAACAATAATATCTTTTTTACACCTCTGTATAAAGTCAGTATTCAAATAATAGTGTGTCTCTTTATTATGTTGCAAATGAAAACTAATAATGTCCGCTTTTAACCATATTTCTTCCAGAGAACATTCTTTTACATAATCTATTTCATCCGCATAGCCTTGCTTATATTTATCATAAGCTAAAATTTGCACACCTAATGCAGATAACTTTTTTGCAAACTGACTACCTGTGTTTCCAAACCCAATGATTCCAACGGTCTTTCCCATTAATTCAAACCCTCTGTTTTTTTCTCTTTCCCATAATTTATTACGAACCTCCTCATCTGCCCATCTTAAATTATTCAATAAGCAGAATAACATACCCAATGCATGTTCTGCAACGGCATTTCTATTTCCTTCAGGAGAATTGATGACTTTGATATTTTTGTTTTTACAAGCCTGCAGATCTATGGTATCTAAACCAGATCCTGGTCTTCCAATAAATTCAAGGGTATTGGCATGATTCAAGAATTCTTGGCCTACAATAAAACTGGCTCCTCCAACAATTAGTCCGTTATAAGATCCAATAATAGTGGTAGCTTCTTCCACAGAAATACCTGGATGGTAATCAACATGAAACCCTTCATTTCTAAGGCTGTCAACTAACTTGGGATAAACTTTGTAAGTGATGAGTATTTTTTTCATTTTAACTGCAGCTATATTTGGTTCAAAAGTACTTATCTTGTTGTAATACACCATTATAATGATGAAATCAATATCAATTGTAGTAATTTTTTCTTTCCTACTATTAGCATGCGAAGGAGAACCTGTTAAAGAAGTAGATCCTTTGGAAAATGTCCAAGTTATCACAGACATATACACTAGCTATGATAGTGAGAATGGAACTTTAACTGGCGAAGCAAATTTTCAAGCTGGAAAGTTCAGAGAGCATGCAATAGCTGCTCATTTAAATGGGAAAATGTATATCAATCAATTTGAGGTAAACAAAATCCCTCTAAAGCGAAAATATTATAAGTACAGCTTAAAAGAGAAAACGCCCCCTCCCAAAGAATATACTTTTAAATTTGATCTGGAAAATGGCATAAAAGAACAATTTGATATGCCATACATGCCTATTGACACACTCTTTTTATCTCCGACTGAGTTTACCGAAAACGATCCCATTATAATTTATTGGAAGGGTCCACCATTGGAAGCTGATGAGACAATAATGGTTATGTTTACGGATGCTAATAATGAAATCAAGCCGTGGCGTATAAATGGACCTAGTGACAAAGACAAACTTTTCGTACCAAAAGAACTAATTTATACTTTGGCGATCGGACCCGGAACGGTTCATTTAAAGAGGCGAAGAAACACTGTAGGAATCAGTAAGATCATGGATTACAGCATAACCACTGAATATGTAACTCCAAAAGTTAGCTATAGAGTTACAAAGTAATTTCATGATGTTGATGGATCAATGGTGTTTACAAATTCCATTCGTCCTCATCCTCTAGATCTGGAGATCTATAATCTTTTCTTGTTTGTATTCTCAACTTTTGTCTGTCAATGATCAATTTGGCTAAAGCCACATTTGCAGGATCTGGGTTTGCAGGATTCAAAGCTTTGTTGATGTTCACTTCAAGTACATCCATGCGATATAGCAAACTCAATAAATACTCCATGTTGTATTCTATCATCCATGCGATTCGGTCTGACAAAGCAATGAGAAGTTGATCTTCTGTAGCCTCAGCCAGATCTTGTTCTAATTCGAATCTCCCTGATATCAATTCTATGGATTTTCCGTCAAACTTTTCTGTCATGAGCTATGTAGTATTTGCAATATATCGTCAACATATTCTCTATGATTAGCCAATCTTGGAACCTTGGCTTGTGTGGTGTATCGACCTTTTGATTTAAACCATTTAGAAAAAGTACCCGGTGGCAAGCTAGAGATCTTTAACGGTAGCAAAGCTAGGTCATTGAATCTTTTAGCTTCGTAATCTGAGTTTAATTTTTTTAAATTTTCATCAAGCAAGCTTGTAAAAAGATCTAAGTCTTGAGGAGGTGTTTTAAATTCAATCAACCACTCGTGCCCTCCTTTATTATTGCCCTCAAAGTACTTTGGTGCAACCGTATAATCTGCAATTGCACAAGGCATCACTTCACATGTCTTAGCTAATGCTTTGTCTGTATTTTCAACAATAACTTCTTCACCAAAAGCATTTACAAATTGGTTTATCCTTCCAGTAATTTTAAATCTAAACGGCTTGGTGGATGTGAAAGAAATTGTATCGCCAGTAGTGTATCGCCACAAGCCAGCGTTTGTACTGATCACTAAGGCGTAATTTTTTCCTATCTCAATATCTTCCAAGAATATAGTTTCTTTGTTTTCTTTGTACCATTCAGACTGTGGCAAAAATTCATAGTAAACGCCACTATCCATAAGCAACAACATATCATCATCATCTACACCATGTTGCATTCCGAAATACCCCTCAGAAGCATTATAAATTTCAAAGTACTTTACTTGATCTCCCGGAAAGAACTGTGCAAATTGCTTTTTGTAAGGAGCAAAACTTACCCCTCCATGAGTATAGACTTGTAAATTTGGCCATACCTCAAGCATGTTTTCTTTTCCTGTTTTTTCGAGAATTTTTCTAAACAAAACTATCAACCATGTCGGTACTCCTCCTATCATTACCATATCTTTTTCCTTGGCAAGGATGGTTGCTTTAATTTCTAATTTTTTTTCAAAATCTTTCATTAAAGCGATCTCAAAATCTGGTGTAAAAAATGGTCTTGCTATCCGTGGCATGTGTTCGATCATGATCGCTGAAACATCCCCTGTTCTAGCTCTAGGATTTCCTTGAACCAGATCAATACAACCACCCATAAGTAATGTTTTATATCTAAATTGAGTAGCATGAGGCAATTGGTTATAAATAATTGACATAGTATCCCAAGTACCTTTTATGTGGCAGTGTTTGAGATTTTGAGAGGAGACAGGTATGTATTTAGATTTGGAATTAGTAGTGCCAGAAGATTTAGAAAACCACTTTATTTCTCCCCCCCAAAGTACGTCTGATTCGCCCAACATCATTCTATCTATGTAAGGTTTAAGAGATTCATAATCTTGAATCGGCATACAAGCGGCAAAATCTTTTCTGGTTTTTACTTTTGAGAAATCATATTTTTTGCCCCATTCTGTAAAGGATGCAGCTGTCTTCATATGATCTAGCCACCTCTCCTGAACCAACACAGGAAAATCCATATACCTTTTGATTCTTTTATAACGCTGGGCAAGGTACCAACGCATGAAAATGTCGATACTTTTTCTGACCATCATTTGTCTTGTAGAGGAAAATTAGGCAATTAATCGTGAATAACAAACTAAGGCTCTCATATATAACACAAAGCCATAGTCTTCAGAGACTAAGCTAGGTTTCATTTCATTTCTAACTTAAGATACTTGCCGGTATAGCTTCCTTTGACCTTTATCAACTCTTCAGGAGTCCCCTCTGCGATAATTTTTCCACCACCTTTTCCTCCTTCGGGTCCTATATCAATAATGTGATCAGCCATTTTGATGACATCTAGATTATGTTCTATGATGATAATGGAGTTGCCTTTATCTACGAGTTTATTTAACACTTTTAGCAGATGTCTAATGTCTTCAAAATGTAACCCTGTTGTTGGTTCATCTAAAATATAGATCGTATTTCCAGTGTCTTTTTTTGCGAGTTCCTCAGAAAGTTTTACTCGCTGTGCCTCCCCTCCTGACAAGGTAGTTGCTTGTTGTCCTAACTGGATATACCCCAAGCCAACATCTTGTAAAGTCTTCATCTTCCTGAAGATCTTCGGGTACGGTTTAAAAAACTCAACAGCTTCATTGACAGTCATATTTAAAACATCAGAAATCGATTTTCCCTTATAGACAATTTCTAATGTTTCTCGATTATATCTTTTGCCCATACAAGTTTCACATTCTACTTGGACATCGGGAAGGAAGTTCATTTCTATTACTCTTTTCCCACCACCGCGACAGTCTTCACACCTGCCACCTTTCACATTGAACGAGAATCTACCTGGCTTATAGCCTCTTATTTTAGACTCTGGATGATCTGAAAAGATGGCTCTGATATTTGTAAAAACACCGGTGTAAGTTGCAGGGTTTGACCTTGGAGTTCTGCCAATTGGCGCCTGGTCAATTTCTATCACCTTGTCTATGTGATCGAGCCCTTTTATACTTTTATATTCCAGGGGCTTCTGTTGGCTTCGATAACAGTGTCTTCTAAGTATTGGATACAAAGTATCGTTGATCAAGGAAGATTTGCCACTTCCAGAAACTCCAGTGACACAAGTGAATGTTCCTAGAGGAATTTTTACATTTACTTTCTTTAGGTTGTTTCCTTCTGCACCTTTTAGTTCCAAGAACTTTCCTGAGCCTTTTCTGCGTTCTTCAGGAATTTCAATTCTCTTTGTATTATTTAAATAATCCGCAGTAACGGTATTGCTTTTTAAAAACTCTTTTGGTGTACCGATGGCTACAATTTCTCCACCATGTTTCCCGGCCCCTGGGCCGAGGTCCATTAAGAAGTCAGAAGCCAACATAATGTCTTTATCATGTTCTACAACAATCACAGTATTTCCTATGTAGCAAAGTTCTTTTAATGCTTCAATTAGTTTTTGATTGTCTCGTTGGTGCAATCCAATACTTGGCTCATCAAGGATGTATGTTATGCCTGTCAAGTGAGAACCAATTTGAGTGGCTAATCTGATCCGTTGAGCCTCTCCTCCAGACAGGGATCTTGCAGGTCTATTTAATGAAAGATAATCCAAACCTACATGCAGTAAAAAACCTAATCTTAATTTTATTTCATTTAATATTTCTTTGGCGATCCTTAGCGTCCTTTTGTCAAGGTTTTTATGAACGGTCTTTATCCAATTTTCTAGATCGACAAGATCCATCTCAGCAAGTTCTGCGATATTCTTGTTATCGATCTTAAAGTGAAGGGATTCTTTCTTAAGACGTTGGCCATGGCATTCACTGCATTTGTCTACTGTCATAAATTCCTCCGCCCATCTTCTTATTTTTTCTGAAGTGCTATTCTTGTACCAGGTCACTAGCATGTTACAAATTCCAGAAGCACTCAAGTCATAAACAAAATCATTTTTATTATTGCCTACTTTCATAGATACCTTGCCTCCACCATATAGGATCATCTCCAGTGCTTCTTTTGGAATGTCCTTAATCGGAGTAGAAAAAGTGAATTTATATTTTTTTGCTATTGCGCGGAGTTGTTTGAATGAGTAATTGTCTCTGACTTCCCCGAAAGGGGCAATACCCATTTTATTAATACTTAAATTATCATCGGGAATAACTTTTTTGATATCCGTATTTGGCAACTTACCTAATCCTTTGCATTGCGGGCATGCGCCGTAAGGAGAGTTAAAAGAAAAAGCATTTGGCGAAGGTTCTTCATAGGAAATACCAGACTCTGGGCACATCAATAATTTACTATAAGATGAAATCTTCTTGGTGGCATGGTCTTGAACCATGATAAAGCCGGTGCCCATCCGAAGGGCTGTTTGCAAAGAAGAAGAAAGCCTATCTTTTTTTGCAGTTTCGATTTTTAGGCGGTCGATCACTACTTCTATATCATGCACTTTGTATCTGTCTAGCTGCAAACCTGGCTTTATATCAATAACTTCCCCATCAGCCCTTACTTTGGTATATCCTTGTTTTTTTATTTGGTCAAAAAGTTCTCTATAATGTCCTTTTCTTGCTCTGACCAAAGGAGCTAATAGTAAAATTTTTTTGTTTTTAAAATTTTTAAAAATGTGGTCTACCATCTGCTCTTCTGTGTACCTGACCATCTTCTTTCCAGTTACATAAGAGTAAGCTTGACCAGCTCTTGCGTATAAAAGTCGGATAAAATCATACACCTCAGTAATGGTGCCTACTGTAGACCTAGGATTTCTCCCTGTTGTTTTTTGTTCTATAGAAATAACAGGGCTTAATCCGTTGATCTTTTCTACATCTGGCCTAGTCATCTCTCCGATAAACTGTCTTGCATAAGAGGTAAAAGTCTCCATATACCTCCTCTGACCTTCTGCGTAAATGGTATCAAATGCTAGGGAAGATTTGCCTGAACCACTTAAGCCTGTAATGACGACGAGTTGATTTCTAGGAATATCACAACTGATGTCCTTCAGATTATTTTCTTTTGCGCCAATGATCTCAATTACATCGTCTGATTTAATTGAAGCTTTACTGGCTTTTTGAGCTTTGGAACTTTTAGGTTTAGCTGCTTTTACTGTTTTACCCATTGTAATATTTCTGCTTGATTTAGTTTGGCCTATAAAAATTGACCAAGCAAGCAAAGGTAAGTATTTAGATCATGGATTTTAAAGGTCTTATTAAAATAAATGATGGTTCTGTCAGAACCAACACATGGTGATAAAAAGAGTTATAGCTATGCAGTGAAACAATTAAGATGTTATCTTATGGAATACTTTAGGCACTTTTGGACAACATTTCTGATGGCATCATCCCAAATTCAGCCTTAAAGCATTTTGTAAAATAAGACATATTTGTAAAGCCTGTTTTGAAGGCCACATCAGAAACATTTTCGTCTTTCATTATTAAATATTCCTTTGCTTTATGTAGTCTTACAGATCGGATCAATTGATTAGGGCTTTTGTTGGCAGTGGCTTTTAGCTTTCTTTGTAGTTGTCTTTCACTTAAACCAACATCTTTACAAAGTTGCTCTACTGTATATTCTTCATTATCAATGTGGTTTTCTATTGATTGGAGTACATTTTCCAAAAAAGAATGATTTTGAGGAAGGTTATTTATTGAAATGGTTTGTTTGTTAGCCAAGTCTAATTCGTCTTGTTCAGAATCCTTGACTGAAAGTAAGTTGACATGATTTTCTATACCTTTTAGCATTGCGGGTCCTTTGGCTTTAAATTCCAGACCGGTACCGTATAATAAATTTTTTACTGTTTCTGTAATAACAATTTCTCCACCTTCTGCGCACTCTTGAACACGAGATGCAATATGGACTGCCATTCCAGTGATATCATCTTCAGAAAAGATACATTCCCCGATATGGATTCCAATTCTAATTTTTATATTTAAAGGTTTGATCTTATTAATTATTTCCAAACCGCAATGGACCGCTTTGCTAGGGCCTTCAAATACAATTAGGAATCCATCTCCAGCTTTTTTTATAATTCGACCACGATATTGTTTAGATAAATCTAGAATACATTGGTTGTGTTTTTGCAACAACTCCATCCATCCAATATCCCCAAATTGATGCAATAATTTTGTAGAATCTACAATATCAGAAAACAGAATAGTGGCTAATTGTCTATTATACTTTTCTTTAGGCTTTACATCCTTGAGAAACACAGTGATCTCATTGATCACTTCTGATGTATCTCCAACCCAAAAAAGATGATCACTTCCTTTGAATTCAACAAACTTAGATTTCTTTATTCTTTCTGATATAAACCTCCCTTCATCTATTTTGACATCTATATCATTGGTTCTATACATCAATAGTGTTGGAACTTCGATGGAATCTAAAATGTCAATAATGTCTACTTTGGTATTCATTTGAGTCAAAACCAAGGCTGCAGAAGGACTGGCACCAGATCTAAAATATCGTGCTAACCAATCCATGAAGACTTTGTCGTTTGCTCTTGAAGGGGCTAGAGAAGCTAGATCCATATCTCCAGAACCCCAATTTTTTTCGATCATATCATAGACCTCTTGTCTTTCTTCATCGGTTGGGGCCCACGGATAATCTTCAGAATATCTTCTTTTTGCGAATACGCCAAATGTAAGAAGCGCTAAGGTACGTTCAGGATAAGTAGCAGCAAATAAAGCACACACAGAACCTCCTTCAGAATGACCAAACAGCGCTGCTTTTTCTACCCCTTCTGCATCCATGACTGCCCGTATGTCATCCATCCTATCTTCAATAGGGGATAGATCCATTACTCTATCAGAAAGACCCGTACCTCTTTTATCAAATAAAATTAATCTAGCAAACTTGGTAAGTTCCGTAAAGAAATGAACAAGCTCTGGATTATCCCACATTAGATCAATGTTTGAAACCCAACCTGGAACATAAACCATATCAATGGCTCCATCGCCAAAGACTTGATAGGCAATATTTATCCTTCCACTTTTAGTATACTTTGTTATTGGTTTCAATATTTGATTTTAAAGAGTAGCTAAAAGGTACAAATAAAAATCAAAAACGCCTTGCGCTAGACACCAAATTGATTGAAATGGTGGTCCAGATGTTTACTAAACATGGTATTCCACTCTTTGCTACTAAGGGCGCCGAAATTTATATTTTCTCTGCCTTCAAATGAGCTTGCCCCAAGTTCATTTGTCTTTTTTATATAGTCTACTAAAATTTGTTTCTCTTTGTTAAAATCGCGAGAACCTTCTATTATAAACTCAGGAGCAGTCCTACCATTTTTGGGATATGGCTTTGGTCCTACTACTGCATTTTTGACAAGTAATTTAAGCATGATTTTTTTTAAGCTCCCAGCTTTAGGATACTTATCGGTATAGGCCATATCAAAGGCCACATTGCAATGCGCAAGCATTTGGTCAACAGACATTTTTCCCCATTGAGGTATTGATTTTGGCGTGAGGGCATTAACTCTATTTACCAGTTCTTCAGCACCATTAGAATCAAAGATGTTTTGCATGATGTAAGTTTTTAATTGAAAAATCAATAATCAAAATACACTTTTAGAGTCAAAAATCTAAGTAAGTTCATTTAAAAATGCCTTTATAAGAGCTGTCAACTTAGGTTCTGCTGTGGCGGCAATGGCGATGACTTCTTCAATGGTGGTTTCAGTGATTTCATCAATGGGGTAACATTTATTGGAGACGATTGAAAGCACGCATACTTCCATTCCCATGTGCCTAGCAACGATCACCTCAGGTACTGTAGACATACCAATGAGGTCTGCACCTATTTGGTGAAAATAATTATACTCTGCCGGAGTTTCCAAATTTGGTCCTTGTAAAGAGAGGTAAACTGCTTGTTTTATATTGAGGTTTAACTTCCTTCCTATGCTCAGCATTTTACTTCTTAATTTCTTAGAGTAGGTCTTAAGCATGTCAGGAAACCGTGGTCCGAAGCGTTCATCATTTTCACCTCGCAATGGATTTTCTGGATGGAGGTTGATGTGATCTCGTATAACAAGTATGTCTCCCGGATCATAATTAGGATTCACTGAACCAGAAACATTTGATTGAATTAAGGTTTGAATCCCTAAAAATTTTAGTACCCTTATCGGGAAAGTCACCTCTTTCATACTATATCCTTCATAATAATGAAATCTACCTGCCATTGCAATAATTGGGCAATTATTCAAAGTTCCGAAAATCAATTTACTTTTATGAGACTCAACAGTTGAGACTGGAAAGTGTGGAATATCTTTATACTGAATTTCATAAACCACTTCGATATGATTGCTCAATTCTCCAAGTCCAGTACCAAGGACAACTCCAATACTAGCTTTGAAGTTAGTTTGTTTCTTTATGAAAGAGACGGTTTCTTGAACTTGATCGAACAACGTCAAAACCGAAGATGTTTGACGGTAAGAGATTTATTTATAAGTTGCTTTAGAGAATCAATGCCGATATTCAAATGCAAGTCTGCATAATTTGCAGTAACTACTTTGTCTGAAGCCTCTGTCTTTACACCTTCAGGAACCATAGGCATATCGGAAACAAGTAAGAGAGCTCCTGCAGGCATTTCATTTTTGAATGCAGCAACAAAGATGGTTGCTGTTTCCATATCTACAGCGATTGGACGCAAGGTTCTGAGATAAGCTTTGAAATCTACTCTGTGTTCCCAAACTCTTTTGTTAGTAGTATAAACTGTCCCTGTCCAATAGTCACGCTCGTATTCTCTAATAGTTGTAGAGATAGCTTTTTGGAGTGCGAAGGCAGGTAGCGCTGGAACTTCTGCAGGCATATAATCATTGGAAGTACCTTCTCCTCTTATGGCTGCGATCGGCAAAATCAAATCTCCTACTTTATTCAATTCATTTTTAGTACCACCGCATTTACCTAGAAAAAGCACTGCTTTGGGTTTTACTGCTGTTAATAAATCAATGATGGTACCAGCGTTAGGGGATCCCATTCCAAAATTGATCATAGTTATGTTTCCGTCTGTAGCAGAGGGCATTGCCCGGTCAATGCCTCTTATCTTGACATTGTTAGAACTTGCAAAGGTTTCCAGGTAAGATTGAAAATTTGTCAAAAGAATGTATTCGCCGAAATCTCCAAGGTCTGTGCCAGTATATCTTGGCAACCAATTCTTTACTATTTCTTCTTTTGATTTCATATTCTTTATGTTATTGAACCATATAAGGTATATAAGGGATTTGGCTTTTATGGTTTGTGCAAGTTCATATAAGATGTTTAGGCTTTGTACTTTTCAGAATGCCTGCGGCATTTTTATAATTCAGAATACCTGCGGCATTTTTGTTATTCAGAATGCCTAAGGCATTTTTGTGCGTGAGGCAAAAAATATTTTGCCTCTGCTTTATCTTGAAAGATAAAGCGATCTTTTCTTGTCAAGTTCTCTAAAATAAGGATCTCTTAGATCATCTATGAATCTAATAGCCTCACCGGTCGATTTCATTTCAGGTCCGAGGTTCTTGTCAACATTTGGAAACTTGCTGAACGAAAACACAGGAACTTTGATGGCAAAACCTTCTAATTTTTTGATGATATCAAAATCCTTAAGTTTATTTGCTCCTATCATCACCTTAGTAGCAATATTTAAGTATGGGACTTGATATGCCTTAGCTATAAAAGGTGTTGTACGGGAAGCTCGGGGATTTGCTTCAATAACATACACTTCATCTCCTTTTATTGCAAATTGAATGTTCATCAATCCCAAGGTATTTAGTGAAAGTGCTAGTTTTTTAGCTATTACTTTCATTTTATCTACGGCGACATCAGAAAGACTGTAGGTAGGAAGTACTGCAGAACTATCCCCAGAGTGAATGCCAGCAGGTTCGATGTGCTCCATGATTCCCATGATGTGCACATCCTCACCATCACAAATAACATCAATTTCTGCTTCTTTAGCACGTTCTAAAAATTGATCCACCAGAATCTGACTATCCGGCTTTTGTTTAAAGATGCTTAATACATGTTTTTCAAGCTCAGCATCGTTAATGACGATTCTCATATTTTGGCCTCCTAGTACGTACGATGGTCTAACCAAGACTGGATATGAAACTTTATTAGCTACTTCTAAAGCTTCATCTGTATCATTAGCTACACCGTATTTTGGGTAAGGAATTCCTTCCTTTTTTAAAAGATCAGAAAATCTTCCTCTATCTTCGGCCAGATCCAATGATTCGTAATCAGTGCCCATTATTTTTATACCCTTTTCTTTTAATTTTTTTGCCAACTTAAGCGCTGTTTGGCCACCGAGTTGAACGATCACACCTTCAGGTTTTTCGAAATCAATGATCTCTTCGAGGTGCTCCCAGAAGACTGGTTCGAAATATAATTTGTCTGCGATGTCAAAATCTGTAGAAACTGTTTCAGGATTACAGTTTACCATGATAGATTCGTATCCAGCTTCTTTTATAGCCAGCAAACCGTGAACACAGCAATAATCAAATTCAATTCCTTGGCCAATTCTATTCGGCCCTGATCCAAGAACGATTATTTTTTTCTTATCTGTGACGATGGATTCATTTTCAGAATCAAAGGTAGAATAGAAATATGGTGTGTGTGCTTCAAATTCTGCAGCACAAGTATCAACCATTTTATAAACACGTCTGATGCCCAGTTCAGTTCTTCTTTTTTTAATGTGTTTTTCGCCGACTCTCATCAGCCAAGCTATCTGAGCATCAGAGTAGCCAACCGTCTTAAGTTCCATTAAGAAGTCATAACTCAGATCTTCGGCGACGTTGAATTTCTGAATTTCTTTTTCAAGGGTAACAAGTCGTTTTACTTGTTTGATGTACCAAGGATCTATCTTGGTCAGGTTGAATACAGTTTTTTCAGGCACTCCTAACCTGAGGGCGTCTTTCAATCTATAGATCCTATCATCAGAAACAACCTCCAATCTTTCTAGAATGTCTGATGTTTTGATCCATTCCTTTTTATCTGCACCAAGTCCCATTCTATTATTCTCTTGGGACTGACATGCTTTTTGCAAGGCTTCCAAGAAGGTTCTACCTATTGCCATTACTTCACCAACAGACTTCATTTGTAAACCAAGTGTGTGATCAGAACCGTAGAATTTGTCAAAATTCCATCTAGGCATTTTTACAATTACATAATCCAAGGTAGGCTCAAAATATGCTGAGGTATTTTTTGTGATCTGATTTTTCAATTCATCAAGGGTATAACCAAGGGCAAGTTTTGCAGATATTTTTGCAATTGGATATCCGGTCGCTTTTGAAGCTAGAGCGGAAGATCTAGAAACTCTAGCATTGATTTCAATAACGATAAGTTTTTCATCCTCTGGATTGATCGCAAACTGGATGTTACAACCTCCGGCAAAGTTTCCAATTGAACGCATTGCTTTGATAGACTGATTTCTCATTTCTTGATAGGCAGTATCAGAAAGTGTCATCGCTGGAGCAACGGTGATACTATCTCCGGTATGGATTCCCATTGGATCCAAATTTTCAACAGTACAAATAATAATCACGTTATCATTTGCATCTCTAAGCAATTCTAATTCATATTCCTTCCATCCAAGGACTGCTTGTTCAACCAATACTTCGTGGGTGGGAGAGGCGTTCAGCCCCATTCTGAGAGCATCGTCAAATTGATCTTCCGTATGAACAAAGCTCCCTCCAGTTCCACCGAGTGTATAAGAAGGTCTTATCACTAATGGAAAACCTACTTCTTGGGCGCCTTCTTTTCCTTCTAAGAAAGAGTTGGCGATTCTTGACTTGGCAACATCTAATCCAATGGAGACCATCTTCTCTTTAAATGCTTCTCTATTTTCAGTTAATTCAATGGCTTCTAAGTCAACTCCGATAAGTTTGACGTCATATTTTTCCCAAACACCTTGCGCGCCTGCTTCGATGGCTAAGTTTAATGCTGTTTGGCCACCCATTGTAGAAAGGACTGCATCTATGTCTCTTTCTTCTAAAATTTCTCTAATGCTTTCTACAGTTAGTGGTTTTAGATATATATGATCTGCTATAACCGGATCCGTCATTATAGTCGCCGGATTTGAGTTAATAAGTGTCACTGAGACTCCTTCTTCTCTGAGTGATCTAGCAGCTTGAGAACCAGAATAATCGAATTCGCATGCTTGACCTATAACAATAGGTCCACTCCCTATAATAAGGACAGATTTGATACTTTTATCTAATGGCATTTTTGCGTGTGATTTTTTTTAAGAATTGTGGCACAAGATAGGATATTGGACTTCTATATCCAATTTCATTTAGTGGGAAATTAAATAGATTTTATTGCATAATTACAAGACCAAGTATATAACGGTATAATTATTGATTATTAAGTATTTAAGTATCCCTCCCCCTGATTTTACCTTTTATTTTCTATTTCCAAAAAGGATAATATCAATGAACCGTACCATAAAACTGATTACTTTATCTTTAGTATGCCTTGTTGTATTTAGTCAGTGTCAAGATGACTCTGGAATAATAGTTAAGATGGGTATTGAAGACTACTCTTCCTCTGAGCAAAAAGTGATTGGAGATAATCTGCATAAATTCATCCAGGATAAAAAATCAGATCATATTATATTAACAAAAAATCAAAATTATGGTCCTGCATATGACTTTGTAGAAAAAGTGTTTACGCAGGCTGTGAGAACAGAAGGTGTGACCCATCTGGATTTTTACAACTGGAGTGTTCACATCTTGGTTAATGATGAATTTAAGAATGCCTTCATTCTACCTGGTGGTCACTTATACATTTATACTGGATTGCTCAAATTTATCAAAACAGATGCAGAGCTATTTGCAGTTCTAACGAGAGAGATAGCCTTGGCAGATCTTGGTACCGTAGGAAAATTTTTAGGAGAGGAACATGGTGCTTCTCAAATGGGAGATGTGTTACTTAAAAATCCCGATGCTGATGAAGTTGGAATTATTAAAACCTTAGAGCAAATACCCTATGATCCTGAGGTGACTGAAGCAATAGATCTATATAGTATTGAGTTAGCCTGCTTAAATTATAATTTTGATGATCAAGCTATAGTAGATTTAATAAATAGGTCTGCAAATAAGGAAATAGAATGGTTTGCAACCCGTCCGGGTTATGAGAATAGGTCTCAGAAAATCATAGGATTAACTACAGAATGCTTTTCTTCAAGCTCAAATCAAGAAGCATATGAGGTTCAGGTGATCAGAAATTTGCCTTAACGTATTGGTTGTTATGTGCAAAGCTTGCAGCTCCTATAATGCCTGCATTATTCTTTAGAATGGCAGGTAAAACTTTTGCATCTACCTTCAAATAGTCTCTAAAGTCATCAAATCTTTTAGACACTCCTCCACCAAGAATTACCAATTCAGGAGAAAGCAAAAATATTATATGATCTAGATATTCCTTAAATCTCTTACCCCATTTGTCCCATGATAATTCATTTTTGGTTCTAACAGCATTAGAAGCATATTTCTCTGCAATCTTTTTGTGTTCTTTTAGATATATGTGCCCAAATTCTGTATTGGGTACCAATTTGCCATCGATAAACAATGCAGATCCTAAACCAGTACCAATGGTAATCAGCAAGACAACTCCTTTGACATGTTTTCCTGCACCATATTTCATTTCTGCATAACCAGCTACGTCTGCATCGTTGATGACATTAAAATTGAATTTAGGATTAAATTTTTTGAAGGTGTCTGTGGCTGAAACGCCAATCCAACTTTTATCAATGTTGGAAGCTGTCTTAGCAATACCATTATTTATGACAGCAGGAAAACCACAACCAATGATCTTACCTTTATAATCAGACATTGAGATTATGGTAGATATTGTCTTAGATATACTTTTGGGTGTTGCAGGTTGTGGCGTAGCTACCTTGAATCTCTGAGAAACCAACTCTCCTGTAACCACATCTACTAGACCACCTTTTATTCCTGTACCACCGACATCCAGTCCGAGAACAATATTACTTGCTTTACACATAACTTAATTAATTGGTGATAATTTCATTTTAACGTCTTTCATGGGTCTATCTGTTTTTGTGGTTTTAATCTCTGCAATTAAGTCAATGACCTCCAAACCTTCGATAACTCTACCAAAAACTGTGTATTCTAAATCCAACTGAGGAGTTCCTCCTAATTCTTTATAGAGTGCTTTTTGCTCTTTGCTGTAGTTTACCCCATTGCTAATTTGCATCTGCTCTAGGGAAGCATCAGTCATTTTTTGTCCCTGAACAATATAGAATTGAGAACCAGAGGATTCTTTCTTAGGATTGACACCATCTGGTTGACGAGCGGCACATAAGGCACCTTTGATATGAACATGTTTAGCAGATATTTCTGCAGGAATAACATAGCCGGGACCTCCAGAACCGAGGGCAGAATTTGGGCTAGCATTTTTTGACCTAGGATCGCCGCCTTGGATCATAAACCCTTGTATGACTCTATGAAAAAGTAGGTCGTTATAATAACCTTTTTCAACTAGCTCAATAAAGTTATCTCTGTGCTTGGGAGTTTCATTGTATAGCTCTATAACCATATCACCATATCTGGTTTGCAGAAGAACTAGACATTCTTGTGGAGCCTCAACAAAAACTTTTTTAGAAGCCGTAGATGATTTATTTCCTTTAGAAGTCTTTAGAATAACTTCGTAATTGCCAGAAGAAAAATATTGATGTACTGGAGATTCTTGATCGGATTTAATTCCGTCTCCAAAATCCCATTCGTAGGTATCGCTTTGTAACGAGTTGTTTTGGAAAATCACCTTTGCAGGTGCAGTAGGTTCTGCTGAACTTATTGTAAAATTAGCAATAGGTTTAGCGCAAGAAAACAGGGCTCCAAAACAAAGAAAAATTAAAAACCTCCAGTACATCCAATCTATAATTATGTAGTAATTATTTCTTAACTACTTTTATTGTCATTTTAATATCTTCCAAAGGTCTATCTCCTTGAGCTGTAGGAACAGCAGCTAATTTGTCAATTACTTCAAGACCTTCTATAACTTGGCCAAAAACAGTATAGTCACCGTCCAATTGCGCTGTGCCTCCTATGGTCTCGTATTTTTTAATTTCTTCAGGAGTGTAAGTGAAGTTTTTATTTTTTGCTAAACTTTCTAGCTGCGCTTTAGGTGTTGGTCTTCCTTGTACAATATAAAACTGTGAACCTGAAGATTTTTTCTCAGGATTAACTCTGCCACCTTGTCTCGCAGCGCAGATTGCTCCTTTAAAATGTTTTGCTCCAATCTCAGCATCAATTTTATAACCAGGACCACCACTTCCTAATCTAGCACCTGCAGGCGCCGCTTTAGATTTTGGATCTCCACCTTGAACCATAAAACCCTTTATGATCCTATGAAAAAGCAGATCATTGTAGTAGCCTTCATTAGCCAATTTTATGAAATTATTTTTGTGCTTAGGTGTTTCTTTGAAAAGCTTCACTTTCATGTTGCCCATTGGTGTAGAAATTTCTACATATGCATCTTTGCCATCATCAGGCATTACAGCTTCTGTAGCATCAGCTACAGCGTCTTTGGTTGCAGAAGCAGCATTGGAGGCTGCGTTTGTAGCAGCTTGAGTTGCATTTTTTGCTGCATCAGCAACAGAGGAAGCTGCATTTGAAGCAGTTTCAGTTACAGCGTTAGCTGCGTCTTTTGATTTTGCAGATTTGCAGCTGTTGACAGACATAGTGAAAAACACTAATGTGAAAATGCCTAAGCATATTTTGAGTACGTTATTCTTCTTCATCGTTTAATAGTTGTTCTTGATTAAAGTATTTAATTATTTTCAGTTTAAGGTAGTTTTCTTGATCCTTGACACCCGTCAAGGTGAATTTCTTTATCATATTATAATGTGGCCAGCCATCCTGATCTCTTCCTTCAAATTCATAGAAACCTTCTGAACTCATCAGTTCACAAATTGCTATGTGCATTAAATCTTGCTTTTCTTCCTTTGAAAACTCATTTTTCCAGCGACCAAGCACCTGAATACCCATAAGGAAAAGTACTGCATTCAAATCAGGTAATTCATCCTTTTGAAATCTATTCTTAAGTAAAGTCCTGATTTTCAGCCACTCAAAATCTAATTGCCATTCTTCCATTCTTCAAATATGGGCACAAAGATAAGGAATTTTTGAGGATTTCTTAACCTTTGAAGAGACAGGTTTATTAATGTAAGTGTGACAAACTGAAGAGCAAAAATGGAAATGGTTAACACATTTTTCAACTATCTTTGGTCATGTCATTTTTTGAAAACAAGACGGTATGGATCACTGGCGCTTCCTCTGGTATTGGGGAAGCCTTGACTTATGCTCTATCAAAGGAGGGCGCCGATCTGATTCTTTCATCTAGAAAAAGCGATAGCCTCAATCGAGTCAAAGATGCTTGCACCAATCCTGAAAAAGTGAAAGTTGTTCCCCTTGATCTTGAAGATGAAACGGGTTTGATAAAGACTGCCAAAGAAACACTTGCTAGTGTTGGCAAGATCGATGTCTTGATCAATAATGGAGGCATCAGTCAGCGGTCTTTGATCAGAGAAACAGACATGGCCGTATACCGTAAATTGATGAATGTAAATTTCTTTGGGACCGTTGCGCTCACAAAGGAAATCCTTCCTTTCATGGTGAGACAGCAAGGTGGGCATATTGTTGTTATGTCTTCCTTGATGGGTAAATTTTCTTCTCAGCTGAGATCCGGTTATGCTGCGGCGAAGCATGCTTTGCACGGTTTTTTTGAAAGCTTGAGGCTCGAGCATGTTGATGACAACATCAAAGTACTCATGGTTTGCCCTGGTTTTATTAAGACAAATATTTCTTTGAATTCTGTTACCAAGGATGGCAGCAAGCATAATGAGATGGATGATGCACAGGAGAGTGGTTTGTCGGCTGAGGCTTGCGCCGAAAAAATACTACGTGCTATTATTGCTAATAAAGATGAGATCTACATTGGTGGTAAAGAGATCGGTGCTTTGTATGTTAAAAGGTTTTTTCCGAGTTTGTTGACGAGGATATTGAAGAATAGGAAGGTTACTTGAGATGGACAATCGAATAGCGTGTTGGGTCGCTTAAGAAGTTTTTCTTCTGATACACATTTGGCCTCAAAGAACTGACTTTTTCTGAAGTGGACGCGATGAATCGCGGTCTTACGGCAGTCGCATGAATCATAACATGAGAATGTTCTATGATACCACATTTGTTGGGGCTTGAGTCCATTTCTATTAAAGTTTCCTTAATTTTAGAGTAGTTTTTAACCATTTGAGGTTAAAAGTGTTTCTCATAAAAAATAACGACATGAAGGTATTATTTCTATTTTTATTTATGATCAGTGGCTGCAACCAGCAGGCAGCAAATAAAACTGTAGCAAATACTGAAGAAAAAGCTGAATCAAAGCAAGTAGCGGTGGTTGTTCCGGATAATGCGGAGGTGGCTACTTTTGGGGCAGGATGCTTTTGGTGCACGGAGGCGGTCTTTGAGGAATTGGAAGGGGTGCTAAAGGTGGAATCAGGATTTGCTGGCGGACATATTAAAAATCCAACCTATAAGGAAGTATGTTCAGGGACTACTGGACATGCTGAAGTGGCAAAAATAACTTTTGACCCTAGTGTGATCCCTTATGAAGTATTGCTTGACGTGTTTTGGACAACGCACGATCCTACGACACTGAATAGACAAGGAGCGGATGTTGGAACTTGGTATAGATCTGCAATTTTCTATCACAGTGAAGCGCAGAAACTTGCGGCGGAAAAATCGATAAAAGAAGTCGCTTCAAAAATTTGGGATAATCCCATTGTAACAGAAGTAAGTCCGATCACTAATTTTTCTATGGCAGAAGATTATCATCAGGATTATTACGAGTTGAATCCTAATTATGGTTACTGTGTGGCGGTGATCAATCCAAAGATGGATAAGCTTAGAGAAAAATTCGCCGACAGGCTAAAAGGAAATAAAAAAGCATCCGTCAAAGGTGAATTCCCACCAGTGCTGGATAAAGGTTCTTACAATGAGCTGAATAAAACGGAAAAATACGTGATCGAGGAAAAGGGAACAGAGCGTTCTTTCACAGGGAAATTTGTGGATAATAAAGAAGAGGGTACTTATATCTGTAGAAGATGTAACTTACCATTGTTTACCTCGGAATCAAAATTCAAATCAGGCACAGGATGGCCATCCTTTGATGATATTATAAAAGAGGGTAATGTAAAAGAGGTGCCAGATACGGACGGAAGGCGTGTGGAAATAGTGTGTGGACACTGTGATGGTCACTTAGGACATGTATTCAAGAATGAAGGATTTACTGATAAAAATACTAGACATTGTGTAAATTCAGTATCTCTGGATTTTATAAAGGATTGAGACTAAGTACTTTTGTGGGAATCAGCTACTAATTGTTAAATTTGTGGTTCAATTAAGATTGTCATGTTAGATAAGTTGGAACAGATTGCTGATAAGTATAGAATTTTGGAAGAGAAACTCACAGATCCTTCCTTGATATCAGATCTGAAGAAATACAAAAAAGTAAATCAAGAGTATAGTAGCCTGCAGCCTATTGTCAAGGTGTACCATGAATATAAAGATGTTTTGGGAAACATAGAGACTTCCAAAGAGATGCTCAAGGAGGACGATCCCGAGATGAAGGAGATGGCTCAACTTGAACTTAATGACTTGAAGGAGAAGCAAATCGTCCTAGAAGAGCAGATCAAAGTTTTGCTGATCCCAAAAGATATGGAGGATACCAAAGATGTTGTTCTTGAGATCCGGTCTGGAACAGGAGGTGACGAAGCAAGTATTTTTGCTGGCGACTTATATCGAATGTACTCGAAATATTTTTCTACCAATGGATGGGAAGTAGAGGTCCTAACAATAAACGAAGGTTCTTCTGGCGGATATAATAAAATTGTACTCGAGATATCAGGTGAGGAGGTGTATGGCAAACTTAAATTTGAATCGGGTGCTCATCGAGTACAGCGTGTTCCAAAAACAGAAACTCAAGGTAGACTTCATACATCTGCAGCGACCGTTGCAGTTATTCCAAAATTAGAAATTGAAGATGTAGATGTCAAGATGGCTGACATCAAAGTAGATACTTTTCGTGCGAGTGGCGCGGGTGGTCAGCACGTAAACAAGGTTGAATCTGCTGTGCGTTATACACATATGCCAACTGGTATTGTTGCCGAATGTCAAGACTCTCGTTCTCAGGTAAAAAACAGGGAAATTGCTTTTCAGAAATTGGCGACCAGAATAATGGAAGTACAAAGAGATGAAAAACAGAAAGAACAAGCCAATAAAAGAAGATCGTTGGTTGGAACTGGGGATAGGTCTGGCAAAGTACGTACCTATAACTACCCACAAAATCGTGTAACCGATCATAGACTGGAAGGTGGTGACAAAAACTTCAACTTACAAACGATTATCGAAGGCGATCTTGCTGGATTGATCGAGACGCTTCAGATGGTGGAGAATGCAGAAAAGATGAAGGCGGAGAATTAATGAGTCAGATGTGTCAGATGTGAGATGTCAGATGTCAGATGTCAGATGTGAGATGTCAGATGTCAGATGTCAGATGTCAGATGTGGGATGTGGGATGTGGGATGTGGGATGTGGGATGTGGGATGTGGGATGTCAGATAATACGTGTCCATTGCTTGGGGTGTTTCTGTGCTCCATTTGTTACCTTAAGACAAAATTAAAAAATGGCCAACCTCAATATCAGATCTAAGGAAGAAAATACTTATGATGCGATTGTCATCGGATCAGGTATTAGTGGTGGATGGGCAGCAAAAGAATTGTGTGAGAAAGGGCTGAAGACTTTAGTTCTAGAAAGGGGGAGAGATGTAAAACATGGAGACTACCCTACTGCCAATATGGAATATTGGGACTTGCCGTTTAGAGATCGCGTACCTCAAAAAGAATTAGACACAACTTATCGCGTACAAAGCAGAACAGGCTGGGCTGTTAATCAAGCGACCAAGCATTGGTTTGTAGATGATGAAGAACACCCGTATTCTGAAAAGAAACGCTTTGATTGGATCAGAGGGTATCAAGTAGGTGGGAGATCTTTGATCTGGGGACGACATTGCTATAGATGGTCGGAGATGGATTTCAAAGCAAATGCAAAAGATAGCATTGCCATACCTTGGCCAATTGGGTACAAGGATATTGAGCCATGGTATGATTATGTCGAAAAATTCGTTGGCATTTCAGGAATGAAAGAAGGCCTGGCACAATGCCCAGATGGACAATTTTTGCCACCGATGCCAATGAATTGTGTTGAAAAAGATTTTAGAGAAAAAATAGCTAAAAATTTTGATGGTCGAGTTATGACTATTGGACGAGTTGCACATCTTACTCAACCGCACAATGGCAGAGGCAAGTGCCAAAACCGAAATCGCTGCATGAGAGGTTGTCCATTTGGTGCGTACTTCAGCTCAAATTCTGCGACCTTGCCAGTTGCTGCTGCTACTGGATATCTTACCATGAGGCCTCATTCTATCGTGCATCAGATCATCTATGATAAAGATAAAAAGAAAGCCGTTGGTGTTAGAATCACGGATGCTTTGACAAAGGCCACGAAGGAGTATTTTTCAAGGATCATTTTTTGTAACGCTTCGACCTTGGGTTCAGCGCAGGTTTTAATGAACTCTAAATCAGATCGATTCCCAAATGGCTTAGGAAATGATTCGGATGAGTTGGGCCGAAATATCATGGACCATCATTTTCGATATGGTGCAGGTGCTAACGTAGAAGGTTTTGAATCTATTTACTACAAAGGAAGAAGACCTACAGAATGTTATGTACCCAGATTTAGGAACATTGATAAAAAATCTGAACGTAAAGATTATATAAGAGGATTTGGTTTCCAAGGAGGAGCAAGTAGGTCTCCATGGTGGCGTTTGGTCTCAGAATATACTTACGGCGCAGATCTTAAAGAAGCCGGATTGTCACCTGGCAATTGGAATATTGGCTTGATGGGTTTTGGAGAAACACTACCCTATCATGATAATCGTGTAACATTGAATGAAAATAAAAGAGACGAGTGGGGCTTGCCAACTTTGACCATGGATGTCGAGTACAAAGAGAACGAGCAGGCCATGAAAAAGGACATGATGGAGTCTGCTGCAGAGATGCTCGAAGCAGCAGGGTACAAGGATGTTCACACATGGGATATGGGTTCTTGGCCAGGGTTAGGGATTCATGAAATGGGTAGCGCTCGAATGGGTGCTGATCCAAAGAAGTCTGTTTTGAACGGAAACAATCAAGTTCATGCTGTTCCAAATGTCTTTGTAACTGATGGTTCTTGCATGACTTCTTCGGCATGCCAAAACCCTTCTATTACTTATATGGCCTTAACAGCAAGAGCATGTGATTTTGCAGTAAAGGAATTAAAGAAACAAAATCTTTAGATATGACTAGAAGAGATGCTATAAAGAAGACCGCTTGGCTAACTGGATGTGCTGTTTCAGCAACAACTGTATCTGCGGTTCTTGCTGGCTGTAGGGCCGACACATCAGAAAAATGGATACCTAAAATTTTAACCACTGATCAGTACGAATGTGTTTCTGAATTGGCAGAATTTATTTTGCCAAAGACAGATACTCCTGGTGCTAAAGATGTTTTGGTAGGAAGATTTATTGACGAGATGGTTAATGGATTTTATGATGAAAAAGAAAAAGCATCTTTTTTGATGGGCCTAGATGCTTGTATGACATACGTTTCTAAAAATTACGCAAAACCTACTTCCGAATTGATAAAAACAGAAGTGAAACAATTGATGGATCATTTGATCATTGAAGCGAAGGAAACTGTTGAAAATCAAAAGAACGAAGATGATCCTATACAGCCATTCTTTTTGCAGTTAAAGCATCTAACCATGTTGGGTTATTATACTTGTGAGGAAATCAGTATGAACGTATTGGTCTTTGACCCTGTGCCTGGAGAATATGAAGGTTGTTATCCGTTGGAGGAGACTGGAGGGAGAGCGTGGGCGATTTAAATAAATGTAAAACCGCCCTGGTCGGGTTTTTTAGACAAAATGTAAATTTGAAAATGTAAAAGTGGTTTTTTCTTATGCAGACAGGCATGACTACGTGGACAGAAGTTTAAATTACTTTTCGGTTCATATCTTTTACTGCCTTCTCGATGCCACGAGGTGTGAGTTGATACATGTCTACAAGTTTTCTGATAACTTGTGTGGAGTAGGTGCTAGCCCAATATCTATAAGGTTCAGGATTTAACCAAACTAAGTTTTTAAACTTCTTATCCATGGCTTGGAGTGTTTCTATGCTCCATTTGTTTAGCTCATAAGGAGACATAGCAGCGTCACCGATGATAAACACTTTGTAGTTTGGGTCGTGTTTGAGGAAACGCTTAATAGACATTGACTTTGTCCGTTTTGCGTCGGTGTAGATCTCATCGTATATGATGTTGTGAAAGTAAAATACTTTAAGATCATGCGCAAAACGGGTTTTCATTTTCCTAAAAAGCTCTTGGACGATCCGGATATAACCACTCATGGAGTAGCCTCCATTATCAATTAGCAACATGACCTGCAGCTTTTCTTCTTTGATGTTCTGCAACTCTGGAATAAATAGCCCTCCCCTTTTCAAACCTTTTTTGATCGTATTTTCAACATCAAGTTTGTCGTGGGCAGAATCTTCTATAATTCCATTTAGGGATGCTAATGCGGCATCGACATTGTTGTCATTCAATAGAGAATCTAGATCGACAGGATAATAATTACGATCGCCAATGACACGTCTAGCCATCTTTCCTCCACCAGTACCACCTACTCGGATGCCATTTTTTGCAGCACCACCATGGCCATAGGGAGAAATCCCTCCAGTGCCTATCCAGTGAGAACCGCCGGTGTGTTTGCCTTTTTGATTTTTCAGTACCTCTTCCATTCTTTCTAGAAGTTCTTCTAGACTTAAGTCGGAATAGTCGGCCATCTCATCTAGCACGTTTTTGGAAGGCCCCAAGTCTGAAGATGCATCATCATCTGAAAGACTTGGATCATCTTTATCAAATATATCTTTTCCAGAGATGACTTCCTTAATATCGTAAGTTGTGAGGTGCACTTGATCTAAAAACATATTGACCAATTCCTCCATATCGAGTTCCCTAAGTTTGGGATCTTTTTCAAAAACATCTTCGAGCCAGTTTTGAAACGTTTCTGATCGTTCAATGGCATCGTCTAACCTGTCTCCGTTCTGTATATCAATGTTTAGAAAATATTGATAATAAGCGCGTGTATATGGACCCAACATAGACGGCTCTTTCACCACAATTCCTTTGAGTACATTATAGAGGTCTCCCAAAGTTTTTACCAAACCCTTTTGCATTGCTTTACGCAAAACAAGCAGTGTTCGGACATCTGCATCCAGACCGTATTCGCGGAATTTATGTGGTAAATTTTCTAGCACTTTTATATAGTCTTTGGTCTTTAGTTGTTGGTTGATCTTTTTTTGAAATCTTTTGGATTTGAGAGTATTTTCTTTTGTACTTTTTCTAAATCGGTTTGGGTTTTTATGAGGACGCCGATGCCTTCCAGTTTTTGAATCTTATCTATGGCCTCTTTTGAGGAGAACGTTTTTACATATTTTAACCAGTTCAGCATTTCTCTGGTAGTAGGTGCTCGTTCTAGACCGATATTTCTAAGATGATAAAATATATCCAATGCGACGTCAACTACTTCATCTTCTACTTTGGGGTGATGTTTTGAAATAATTTCCCTCATGGTATCGGCTTCAGGAAAATGAATATAATGATAAATACATCTTCCTTTGAAAGCAGTAGGGAGTTCTTGTTCTCTGTTTGAAGTGATCACAATGGCAGGCATGTTTTCTTCTGAGACAGAAACTACTTCTCCAGATTCGGGCATGATGAATTTTCTATGACTCAATGCGTACAATAAGTCATTGGGAAATTCTCTAGGCGCTTTGTCAATTTCGTCAATTAATAAAACTGAATTGGGGGTGCTAAAAGCCCTTGCTGCTGGCCCCTTCATTACATAGGTCTCCAGCTTTTCTGTATCTCGTCCTCCGGTGGAAAGTTTTGTTTCTAGACCTTTTTCAGATCTTTGAGCATTTAGAATTTCTATTTGTGAATCTCTCAAATATTTTACGTGATCGAATCTCCCTACAAATTGCTCTACATTACTTTTTGAGCCGACCGGATAGACAAATAATTCTAACCCAAGAGCCTCGGCATACTGAATGGGTAATTCTGTTTTTCCAGTTCCTGGTTCTCCTTCAATTAATAAAGGCATGCCCAAGGTTCTTGACATGTGAAAGGCTTGCGCAAGATCTTTATTGCAAAGGTATTTAGGGGAACCTGTCCAGAATGAAGTTTCTGCCATGATTATTTCTTTTTATTACTTATTCACATTAACAAAATTTGATCAAAAAAGATGATGATTTAAACCAATTATCCTTCTCTAACCAAAGTTCCAACATTTTGGGCTCTTATGGAAGGCGGAATTGAAGCTATCATTCCAATGATCAGTACTATGGTAGTCACTGCAATGAAATCAAATCCTCGTATGCTGATAGGATAAGAGTCGACCACAAAGCCATCTGGGATAGGAACGATGCCTGCATTTTTCTGAATAAAATATAGAAGCAATGCAATGGCAAAACCCAAAAATAATCCTATGATGCAAAGCAAGAGTCCTTGCCCTAAAAAAATGTTTCTAATCAAAGGCTTGTCTGCACCCATTGCTTTTAATATTGCAATGTCTTTCTTTTTATCCAAGACGATCATCCATAAAGATCCAACTAGGTTGAAAGCTACCAAGAGCAAGGTCAAAGAGAGAATGGCAAAGCTCATCCATTTTTCCATATTCATAAGTTTTAGGAATGCCTCATTCTGTCGGAAACGATCTTTTACAGAGTAATCTGGGCCCATGATTTTTTCTATCTGTTTAACTATTTCCGTTGGCTCTGTGTTATTTGCCAGCTTAATTTCTATTGCACTTAGTTTGTTTTCACCATTGAGCAACTCTCTGGCAAACTCCAAAGAAGATAGAATGTATTGGTTGTCAAAATCTTGCTGGATCACAAAAGTACCTGCGGGATAAATATATCTTTTGCGAAAAGATTGTCCTACTATCCCTTTTGTATTTTTTGCCATATAAACAGTCAAGGGCGTATAGACATCTTTTACATTAACGCTCAATTTGTTTCTCATACCTGCCCCGAGAACGGCGTACTCGGTTATTGCTGTTGAGTCAAGTCCTTGATTGCCACTTCTTTGTTTTTTCAAGACATAATAACCTTCCCTAAGGGTGGAATCAATCGAGGTGACCGTTACAAAATGTTCATCTACACCTTTGATGATGCCGAAGTCTTGAATTCCTTTGTACTCAAAGATGGCAACTTCCTCTATTGTTTTAGAAATGGAAATAATGCCGTTGATCTTTTCAAGTTGGGCGATCTTTGAAGGATCTTCTTCAAAGGTTTTGCCTTTAATGATCTCTATTTTGACATCTGGATTGAAATTGCTGAAGAGGCCTGTGATGAGATCTTCGAAACCATTAAAAACGGAAAGAACAAGCACTAGTGCTGCTGTCCCTATTGAGAGACCCAAAACTGAAATACCTGAGATAACATTTATTGCATTGGTAGATTTTTTACCAAATAAATACCGACGAGCAATGAATAAAGAGGTTTTCATGTATAATTATAGACTAGACTTCAAAGGTAGGAGATATATTCATAAAATTTGATCCATGTGGGGTTGGATATGATTTTAGTCAACTTATCAATAAGGGAGGTAACGTTTATTAGATATGAGTCGAGAGCAAACAAAAATGGGCTCCATACAATGTATGAAGCCCTGTATTTTGCGCCCCTTCTAGGACTCGAACCTAGGACCTACGGATTAACAGTCCGGCGCTCTAACCAGCTGAGCTAAAAGGGCAAAATTTTGTAAGCTGGTCTTTTCCAGCTTTTCTAAAGAGGATGTATGCAAAAACTGTGCAACTTCATCTAGACGCTTGATTTAAAAGCGATGCAAATTTATTATATTATCAATAAAAGTGCAATCTTTGAGCCTAAATAATTAATTAAATAATGAATTTATTAACTGTAGGGACCGTAGCGTTCGACAACATTGAAACTCCAAAAGGAAAAGCGGAAAAGGTAATTGGCGGTGCAGCCACCTATATTAGTCTCGCAGCATCCTATTTTATTGACAAAGTCAGCATTGTATCTATTATTGGAGGTGATTTTCCAACTTCGGAATTGAAGTATATGGAAAAGAAAGGAATCAATTTGGATGGCTTGCAAATTGAGCAAGATGGCAAATCTTTTTTCTGGGGAGGAAAATATCACGACAATATGAATAAGCGTGATACTATATTCACTGAATTAAATGTTCTGGCTGATTTTAAGCCTAAGGTACCTAAGGCATCAAAAAGTGCTAAGTACCTAATGTTGGGTAATTTGACACCAGACGATCAATTGAGTACGATCAAGCAAATGGACAAGAGGCCAAAATTGATTGCTTTAGATACCATGAATTTTTGGATGGATACGGCGATGAAAGATCTTAAGAAAGTAATTAAAAAGGTCGATATCCTAACTATCAATGATGAAGAAGCAAGACAACTTTCTGAGGAATACTCCTTGGTAAAGGCTGCTAAGAAGATCCACAAAATGGGTCCTAAATATCTAGTGATAAAGAAAGGAGAACATGGTGCTTTGGTTTTTCATGGCGACAAGATCTTTTCGGCACCAGCCTTACCATTGGCTGAAGTAAATGATCCAACAGGTGCAGGAGATACTTTTGCAGGGGGAATGATGGGCTATTTAGCAAGTACGAATAAAACCGGCTGGGAGCAGATGAAAACTGCTGTTATTTATGGTTCTGCAATGGCTAGTTTTTGTGTAGAAGATTTTAGTGTTGGAAGATTAAAAGGACTAAGAAAATCTGAGATCAACAAGCGAGTAAAGGAGTTTGTCAAATTGACCAATTTCAAGCTTTAATAAAGCTCACAACAATAAATGCAAGAGGCAGATAATAATAAGAAAAAGAAAAAGGCTAAACCTGGGAGAGCTATAGAAACGCTTTATCGCATCACGATGAACAACCACGTTCAATTCAATAAGATAGCAGATAATAAAGCAAATCTATTGATGAGTGTAAATGCGATAATAATTTCTATACTATTAAGTACTCTTTTGCCCTCGTTTATGAAAGGTGAATTTCTAGTTTTGCTAACACCATCACTTTTGTTGTTATTAACTTGCCTCTTGACCATTATCACGGCTGTTCTAGCTACGCTACCTAAAAACAATAATTCTAAGATCGATCTAAGCCAATTTGAAAATGATCATGGTAAGTTATTGTTCTTTGGAAATTTTCATGAGATGGAAGCTACAGATTTTGTAGAGCAGATGAGGGTTTTTCAAAAGGAAGATAAATTTGCCTACGACTCTTTGAGTCAGAATTTCTACATTTTAGGAAAGATGCTCGCGCTTAAATATAAGTACCTCCATATCGGCTACAGGATATTTCTTGGCGGCTTGATTGTTTCCATCATCGCATTTGGGATTGCTTTTTTCAAGACTGGTGTTGGGCAGTAATTTGCTGAAGAGTTTATTGAAACTTCACATTTATATTTGCTTTACTTGGATCACTTTTAATAAGTTTCTGATCGATCAAAATATCAAAGCCGACTTCAGGTTGATAAACTAGAAACTCCTCAAAGGATCTAATTACGGAGTTGCCCTTGTTATGTATCCTAATTTCAGAGACCTTATCATTATCTAGCATTATTCTTACATTTTTTGTTTTTAGATTTTCATTAAGGCTGGTGTAATTGTAGATTTTTATAAGTTTTTGAATTGTGGTATCACCTTTGTATTTATCCGACAAGCTTGCCTTGTTAATGTCTGCATCCAAAAAGGATTTTAAGTCGGAGGTAAAAGAAAAGTTCTCGATGGTCTTACTTTCTGATTTTCCATTATACTTTACAGTCTTGACCACCGTAAGTTTGTCAGATTTTTCAGACATTTCTTTCTGTAAATATTGCTTTACTGGAAAAAAATAATCTTTCCCGGAAGCGGGCTGATCATACTTTTGACAAGAAAAAAGTAGTATCGTAAATATATAAGAAAGAATTCTCATGAAATTAAGTTTAAACCAGTCATCTCTTTAGGTTTGGTGATGTTCATTAGAGATAGAATTGTCGGTGCAATATCGCCTAGTTTTCCATTGCTCAATTGAACGTCCTTTTTATCGTTTGAGACAAAAAAGCAAGGAACTAGATTGGTCGTGTGCGCAGTATGGGGAGAACCATCTGGATTGATCATTAGATCGGAGTTACCATGATCAGCGATTATTAAAGTGTAGTAGTTGTGCTCTAAAAGTGCCTTTACCAACATACTAACAGCGTTATCAACAGTTTCTGCGGCTTTCATACAAGCAGCAAAGTCACCTGTATGGCCAACCATATCCGTATTGGCGTAATTCAAGCATATAAAATCAGGTGATTCACTATTGATCTTTTCTATGACTGCTTCCGTAATTTCTTTTGCACTCATTTCTGGTTTAAGATCGTATGTTGCTACTTTGGGAGAAGGAATGACAATTCTACTTTCTTTTTCAAAAGGAGCTTCTCTTCCACCTGAAAGAAAGAAAGTCACGTGTGGATATTTTTCAGTTTCTGCGATTCTTAGTTGAGACAAACCATTCCTTGCTATAACTTCACCAATGGTATTTTTTATATCGTCTTTATTGTACATGACATGTAATCCTTTGAAAGTTTCATCGTACTTGGTCATGGTCAACACATCAATGTTAAGCTTTTTCATTTCTTGATCTGGAAAATCTTCTTGCGTTAAGGCCTTTGTCAATTGTCGAGGCCTGTCGGTTCTAAAATTGTAAAACAAAACAACATCTCCATCCTTTATCCTAGAATCTTCAGTTTCAGATGTGATCATTGGCATTATGAATTCATCCGTTACATCATGCTCATAAGACTCTTGCATTGCCTTGTCAATATCTTTAACCACTACTCCCACACCTTTTACTAGTGCATCGTATGCCAATTTTATGCGTTCCCATCTGTTATCTCGATCCATCGCGTAATATCTTCCAACTATTGAAGCTATTTTAATCTTTGTGCCTTTGATGTAACTAGAAAGATCTTTTAAATAATTGATCCCTCCATTTGGAGCGGTATCTCTGCCATCCATAAAAGCATGAATGAAAACTTTGTCCAATTCATTTTCTACACAAATATCACACAGCGCTTTTAGATGATTAATATGTGAATGTACGCCCCCATCTGATAGCAAACCTATTAAATGGAAAGCAGCACCATGTTCTTTGGCTTTTGCGATTCCTTTTATTAATTGTGGATTATATTTGAGTTTATCCTCTTCAATTTCTTTATTTATTCTTGCAAAGTCTTGATAGACAATCCTTCCCGCCCCTATATTCAAGTGTCCTACTTCAGAATTTCCCATTTGGCCTTCGGGTAAGCCAACTACTTCTCCAAAAGTCACTAATTCTGAATTAGGGTAGTCTCTATAGAGAGAATCAATAAAAGGAGTATGCGCCAATCGGAGGGCATCTGCTTTGGGGTGAAGACCATGGCCCCATCCATCTAGGATAATAATTGCGGCTTTATTAGTGTTGTTCATATGTTGCAAAGATAAACATAGAAACTTGTCAGAAGATGTTGGAACTAAAGAAATGTTTGAATCGTATAACGTATATCAGAAAGACTTGCAAACAATCTGTTGATTAATTTGACAAAAGCCTTTTTCATTGGCATTGAAATCAAATTTATCTTATATTTGCACTCTAGAATTAATGGTCGTGTGGCCGAGTGGCTAGGCAGTGGTCTGCAAAACCATCTACGGCGGTTCAAGTCCGTCCACGACCTCAAGGAAAGCTCTTTATCTTGTATAAGATAGAGGGCTTTTTTAGTTGTGAGGGTGAGATGTGAGATGTGAGATGTCAGATGTCAGATGTGAGATGTGAGATGTGAGATGTCAGATGTCAGATGTCTGTTTTTTCGTTCATCGTTGTTCGTTCCTGGTTTATCGAGGTTCCTTGTTGTCTTTTCGTTGATGGATCTTTGTGATCTGGTATGGGTGTATAAAAAAAGCACCTACGTTTAACAACGCGGTGCTTTTTACCTTCTTGGGTTGGATAGAAAAAAAAACGGGCGGCGACCTACTCTCCCACTTAATAGTAGTACCATCGGCGCTGAGGAGCTTAACTTCTCTGTTCGGAATGGGAAGAGGTGGATCCCCCTCGCTATAGCCACCCTAATCTTTATGTATGATCGAAGTCCTTTGCAGGATTTGAGATCGATCATCATGTGTTTCTTTCTAATGTCGCGATCCACTGCGACAATCCATTATTATATTGATCCTATCACATTTGATAAGATTTTTTCTTAAACATACTATAAAAAGAATAAAGAGTAAAAGTGAATGTGGATATAAATCCTGTTCTTCAGTTTATTAAAAAACGGAAGCAGATGGGTAATTAGTACTACTCGGCTCCATACATCACTGCACTTCCACCTGTAGCCTATCTACGTAGTAATCTTCTACGACCCTAAGAATATTCATCTCGAAGGGGGCTTCGCGCTTAGATGCTTTCAGCGCTTATCCTTGCCGAACGTAGCTACCCAGCAATGCACCTGGCGGCACAACTGGTACACCAGCGGTTCGTCCAACACGGTCCTCTCGTACTAGTGTCAGATCTCCTCAATATTCCTACGCCCACAACAGATAGAGACCGA
>ENA-ORXM01001215-ORXM01001215.1-marine-metagenome-genome-assembly--contig:-NODE-1215-length-37550-cov-6.944173_pt1 | contig 37550 bp, 36 predicted proteins | sample MGYA00237867_ERZ511480 | MGnify/ENA primary metagenome ERZ511480 (study PRJEB26309, sample SAMN06266103) | marine metagenome | isolation source: Algal blade | place: United Kingdom:Sidmouth, United... | reverse complement strand
ACTATCGATAAAACTCATGGCAACCTCACAAAATCACCCTGAGGGATCGCGACTCCTGCCACATGGGCAAAAAACACATACAAAACCAAAGGCACAAGCACAGCACATATAAAAGCTGTTTTTGTATGGCTCGTACGAACTAGGAACGCGATGCCAATAAACACAAGCATACAAGTCCACACCAAACCCAAGCGAGGCATGGCATAGAGAGTTGCCAACATGATGGCAGAAAGAATACCCATGCGGCGATAGGCAGCCGCTCTGTTGACGTCCTCGCCAGTGTCGGTGCTGTCTTCTAACTCGGTATTTGCTCGTGAGTTAAAAACCAAGCCAATACCGGTTATCCCAGTCAGAACCGCTAGCGTATTGGGCCAAAAAACCGGCGATAAAACGATATTGGGCACGTTGCTGGGCGAAGAGACCCAAAAAGGTATGGCAATCACTAACAAAAAGGCTGCCGCTACAATGGCGCCAATCCCGAGTTGCATTTGAATGGATTTATCGTTCATCACGTCCCCCATAATAAAGCGGCGGACTGTGTTCAGTCCGCCTTATCGCACGCTGATCTATGCTGTTGCGTTAGCCTTCGATTCGCATGCCTAGCTTATCCACCAATGCACGGAAGGCTTCATACTGCGCCTGAATAAACGTGTTGGCTTCTTCGGGGTTCATTAGCTCAATAATGGAACCGCGGCCTTCCATCGTGGAACGGAAAGTCGCGTCGTCTGTTGCTTGCTTCATCCAGTCGCCCCACTTAGCCGCAATATCATCCGGCAGGTCATCAGGTCCTGCTATACCAGTCCAACCGACAAGCTGCTGAAGCGCGGGTTTACCCAAATCAACAGACGTAGGTGCATCAAAGCCCACAACGGGTTCAGCAGTCGTGACCATCAAAGGGACTAGTTGGCCGTTTTTAACGAATCCAGCCAAGGCAGACGAATTGGTACAAATAAAAGTCACTGTGCCATTGAGTACCGCTGTTGCAGCTGCGCCACCACCCTTCTGTGGAATATGTGTCACTGTTTCCAGTGGGTTCTCAACGCCAAACTCATTCAGAACCATCGCGGCTGCAATGTGCAGCAAAGAACCAACACCGGAGGAGCTATAGGAGGTGCCACCTTCTTTTGCTTTGGCGATTAAGTCATCCATGCTTTTGATGCCCGACGCAGGCGTCACTGCGCAAGCAACAGGGTTTATCTCGTACACTGTCACAAATCGAAAATCTTCGAGTGTGTATGGCAGTGTTGCTTTCATCGCGGGGCTCACTGTGTGCGAACCTACTCGTGCAAACAACATCTTGTAGCCATCCGGCTGGGCATTTTGCACAGTAACAGAACCAGTCGCGCCACCGGCGCCTGTGATGTTAGCCATGACCAAGGGCTTGCCTACAGCCTCCCCTAGAGGAGCAGCAATAGAACGCGCAGATATGTCGGTAGCACCGCCCGCACCATAAGGAATAACCATAGCGATCGGACGTTCTGGATATTCGGCGACGGCGGCAGTGGATGACAGGCCGATCGCAGCGACGACCAGTGTTGCAAAACTCTTCAATTTCATGCGTATCCTCCAAGGATTTATCTTAAATGTGAGGATTATCTACTCTTTATTCGGTAGATTTTTCACCCCAAGAGGTATTAATAAAGGTAAGCTAGTCTTATTGATAACGATTTAATTTTACATCTTATGTAAATTTTACTAACAAATTATTCTATCGCCTTTCGAAGACTAATAAAAACCTGACGGTGAAACGTTTGAGCAAGCAGCTGCTAACTTTCACAGTCGAGTTCCATGATCAATCCTTTAAAGTGTTACCGCCTGCATTTGATTCGCGGCACCGGAGTACGTAGTGTCTATTCGCCTGCTTAAAACGCTTATCGCCGTTGAGGAACACGGCACCTTCAGTGCTGCAGCCGATGCCGTGTTTGTGACTCACGCAGCCGTGAGTCAACAGATGAAAGCACTGGAAGATATGTGGCAGGTCACCATTTTTGACCGCAGCAAACGCACGCCCGAACTGACGCCTCTAGGCCGAGCGTTGGTTGCCAAGGCGCGCAACATTGTCTGGGACTACGATAACCTTGTTTCTTCGGTTGTTGGAGACGACGGTCTCTCGGGCGAGCTCTATTTAGGTGCGGTGCCAACAACGCTTACCGGCCTAGTACCGCTGGCTATATCATTTCTCAAGAGCGCGTACCCCAAGCTGCATGTACGGGTCGTGCCGGGCCTTACACACGAGTTGATTCGCAATGTAGAGCGTGGCTCATTGGATGCAGCAATTGTGTCTAAATTTAGTCCACTGCAAAAAACGCACATTTGGCGCACCATCGCCTGCGAACCCTTAGAGCTGCTGGCCTCAAAAGAACTCGACAGTGACGACCCAATCTATCTGCTGCAAAGCAACCCTTTCATTCGATTCTCTCGCGATGCGGTTGTGGGCGGTATCATCGAAACGTGGTTGCAAGAGCAAAATATCACTGTGACCGATATCATGGAGCTCGAAGGCTTAGAGGCCATCTCGAGCATGGTACTAAGCAATCTAGGCGTCTCGATCGTGCCAAAACGCTGCGTACAAATCATGAACCCACTTCCGCTCAAACGCATCCCACTCAGTAGCGATGGGCCAACTCGTGAACTAGGGCTTCTTAGCTCAGCCAAAACAACCAAAGGAAGCGTGCTCGAAGAAGTTCACAAAGCTTTACTACAAGCGGTGGATGTGGGCCATTTCAGTCGACTAACTGACCAGCAAGGTGAAAAACCATGACCGTCGAATACCTGTTGTTTCTTGCAGCGGGCGCTGCTACGGGCGGCTTTGTCAACGGGCTGGCAGGTTTTGGTACGGCATTGTTGGCACTCAGTTTTTGGCTCCATATTATGTCGCCAGTAGCTGCAGTATCCATTGTGGTGGTGATGGCGGTAGTCAGCGGTTTTCAAGGTGCATGGATCGTGCGCAAAGCCATATTTGATCAACCAAAAAGACTGGCGCGTTTTCTGATTCCTGGACTTATAGGCGTGCCACTGGGAGTATCCGCTTTAGCCGTACTCGACCCGCAAACCCTAAAAATCACCATTGGCGCACTGATGGTTTTGTACGGAGGGTTTTTCTCATTGCGAAAAAACCTACCAAAAATCCAACATCCCACCCCAGTGGTCGACTGCGTTGTCGGTTTTCTAGGCGGCATTCTGGGTGGCGCGGCTTCCTTGTCAGGTGCGCTGCCCACTATGTGGTGTGCAACTCGACAATGGACAAAAGCCGAAACACGCGCCGTGCTTCAGCCATACAATATTACTATTCTGGCACTGGCGCTCGCGGCTTTTTTCTTTAATGGCAATTACACTTGGGATGTCGTTAAACAAATATTGTTAGCACTCCCTGTCACACTCGTGTTTGCGCAAATAGGCATCGCGGTCTACAAACGCCTGAGTGACGATCAGTTTCGTCAATTGCTGATCAGCACTATGTTTTTAGCTGGCTCTATATTGTTAATTAAAGAGCTGGTCTAGTGATATTTTTACTGCCGACAAACCGCTATGGAACCTTAAAAAATGGCGCTGGCACAAGCATCTTGTTCTCTACATTAGAAACCAACGGCCGCATCTTTTTTGCGTAACTCTGCCACTCAGGCGAAGCCTGTAATAATTTACGCCGCTCGAATCGATCATCCAGACTATCGTAACCCCACATGTGCACAATCTGATTGAGCGGCCCTATATCAGTAAAATAGTAACCCACCATCTTGCCCAAAATTCGTACCTGACACTCCATGCCCTCTTCTTCATAGAGTTTCAAAAAGACCGGCACCTGACCTGCATGCAGCGTATAAGTTCTTTCATCAACAAACATTGTCGTTTCCTTTTTGAGTTATTTAAAAGAAAGTGTTTAATGGCTGGAAATACATTGCGAGGGTTCGCTGTACATTTTGTTCACACGGAGCTCATGACCCCGTAACAAGTCTCAGCCGATCAGTTCATCACTTTTATCGTCCGTCTCGCCAAAGCGCTTCAGAGTCGCAGGCTTTGTACCTTCATACACCTTGTCGAGGTTCTTTGATATTCGCTCGTTTTCACGCTCAAATAAACAATTCCCCTCGTGATCTGAGGCAACGATAAATGGTCCCATCTTATTGCAGCGAATTACCCACATCGCCTGTGCCAGACCCAGCTCTTCGTTCCAGTGCACAGCTTCGACTTTCTCAATGCCTCGGGCTAACAAGGCGCCCGTGCCATAACCCACGGTGCTCAAATAAATAGCGCCGTTCTGCACAAAGTATTTTTTATAGTCTTTACTGCTCATGCCACCCTTGCCAATGATGATCTTGGCACCTGTTTTTGCCATCCACTCAGGTAGCCACTTGGCAAAGCGGAACGAAGCCGTAGCCGTGACAGCCCCCATATCAAATGAGCCGTCTGGGTTGATTCGTGCAGCCGGAGAACAGTGGAAGTTAGTAGCACTTTCACTGGGTAGATCCATGGGTATATTGGCTTTCTCTTCCAGCGCGCGCATATAGACGCCTTCGCGAGCGGTATACATCAGGCCGCTGAGGTAAACAATATCTCCCAGCTGCAATTGCGCCAGATCTTCCTGTGTCGGAGTTGTACTTATGAAGATTTCTCGAGGTCCGCTGGCATTTGCCATTCCACTGTCTCCCGTCGTTGATAATCAGTGAACCAATCGGGGTCAGTACGATACTCCACCCGCCCATCGGCAAACACACGTGCCACCGCTCGTCGTGACGACAAACAAAAAGCATGTACCGACATTTGCATTCCACCGGTGTGACAATAGCCCACCTCAATGTGCGTATCGATCACCATCGACTTGCCTACAAAGCCCATCGCACCCATGCCAATCGAGTTGCCCAGCTCCGTGAGTTCGAGTTCTAGCTCGGCGATTTTATCGTCGCTGTTGCGATCACCCACCGTGCGCAAACAAGCCGCACGCTTGCCTAACACCATGCAAGTGTCTTTGCAGCCGCCTAAACCAATACCAATAATCGCCGGCTGACAAGCCAATCCGCGCTTGCCAAATGCAACCAGGCTGTCGAGGAAAAAACGTTTGATGCCTTGAATACCATCCGACGGGAACAACATGCGGTAGTCGGTGCCAAACAAGCCACCTTTGTGCACCGTGATTAAATCAATCCACTCACCACCTGGCTCGTAACCGTACTCGATCTCGGGCGCACCGATACCGACGTTGTTGTTGTGGTCCGTGCGCCACAGCGGGTGTACTCGGTTGGGGCGCAGTGGTACGCCATTAGTGGCGCTCGCCGTTGCTCGTCGAAGCGCCGCTTCCAAGGCAATAGGGCCGCCTTCAATCTGTGTCTCGTTGCCCATTTTCACGTACCAGCGCGGCGTACCTGTGTCGCCACACATCGCACAGCGATCCTGCTTGGCCGCCTCGTAGTTTTTCAACATGGTATGCAGCACGTAAGAAGATAGATCTCCGTCTTCCACCGCCGCCGCTTTTTTTAAGCCATTGTGATAATCCTCGGGGATTTCAATGGCCGCTTTATCCATCAACTTTTCTGCAGTCGATTGAACTAGATCAATAGATATCATCAGTTTGCTCCTACCAATGTTTCTGGCTCATGCTCGGGTAATATCGTCTCACCCGGAGAGACAATGGTGAATTGCACCGGCTCACGCGTGACGGCGATATCAGCGCCGTTTTGCCGCGCTACTGTAAACGTTGAACTCTCCATTGAACCACTGTCGGGAAAGTCTTCGCGAAAGTGCGCACCACGTGAATTCTCGCGGGCGATGCCAGCCTTTGCGATCACCTCAGAGACATCGCACAGACTTGCCATATTCAACCAATCGTGCCAAGTGAGGTTAAACGCCAAGTTATCACCCGAAACGCCTGTCTCTAATAGTTCAGCCTTGATTTGCGCAACTCGGTCTATGCCCCGCTTCATACCGCTCTCGGTACGCAACACGCCCACGTCTTCCCACATGGCTTCCTGCAGGTTGTGGCGCAGTGGCTGTATGTGTCCGGCCTTTAGTGACAACGGACGTTGGGCGCGTTCAATCTCGGCACTGAGAATGCTCTCATCTGGATCACGTAGTGCGCCCATTTTGCGAATATCCATGCCCATCACGTCCCCGGCCACTCCGCCGTACACCGTAGAGTTGGCCACGCCATTGCCACCGAGTCGATTAGAACCGTGTGCCCCGCCGGCATCTTCTCCAGCAACGTACAGACCTTCCAGTGCGGTACGCGTATCCGCATCAACCACCACACCGCCCATAAAGTAATGTGCGGTGGGTACAACTTCGACCAAACCACCGGCTAAATCAAAACCACTGTCAGCACATCGTTTGACCATGCCGCTGAATTTTTTGCTCACATTCTTAGGGCCTAGATGCGCCATCGAAATGTACACACCGCCGTTGTCGCTGGTATTGCCTTTGCGCATCTCTGCGTAGATGCCGCGACTGACCACATCGCGTGTCGCACGTTCCCCACGATCGTCGTAATCAAACATAAAACGCTCTTGCGAGCCGTTGAGCAATTGCCCACCCGCGCCACGCAAGCCTTCTTCCAACACCGTGCCAGTCATCTTGGTGTGATCACCCGCCAACAACCCGGTGGGATGAAACTGCACCATTTCCATGTCACGCAGTGGCAGACCAGCTCGCAGTGCCATCGCCAAGCCGTCCATGGTTTTATCACCAGAGGGTGTGTGGTATTTGTACATGGTTGGCCCACCGCCAGTGCCCATCATCACCGTCTTCGCACGCACAAACCGAAACTTGCCCGTGCGCATGTCGATAAACAACACACCCGCTATCGCGCTGCCATCTTTGCTCGGAATTATCCCCACAGCACGATGCTCTTGCAGCTTCTCAACAGGGCGACTGAGCACTTGCTCCATCAGGCGATTGATGATTTCAATGCCGGTCAGATCCCCTTTGTGTACGGTGCGATCAGCAGTTTGCCCAGCAAAAGCTTTTTGATGCAGAGTGCCATCTGGGTTGCGATCAAAGAAGCAGCCGATTTCATTTTCTAGCTCACGTATACGAACCACGGCCTGCTCGCACAGCTTCCACGCCATGTCTTGATTAGGCAGCCATTTACCGCCGTTGATGGTATCCATGAAATGCCGCTCCACCGTGTCACCGCCACCGAGCGCCACGTTGTAGCCACCTTGCACCATGCGCGTACAGCCACACTTGCCAATCAAGCCCTTAACAGCAATCGTGATTTTGGTGCCAGCCGGGGCGGTTTGTTGTGCATGCAGCGCCGCAAACATGCCAGCACCGCCAGTGCCTAGAATTAAAATATCGGTGTCATGGCGATCAATGTTGAGTTTATTAGACATGTTAAATCGCCCGCAAAAAGAAAGTGGTAGAGACAAGAAAAGCAGCAGCAACAGCACCCGCCGCGAGTGTTTTCTGGTTTGCGGACCACGGCAGCCACTCGAGCGCCATTAGCCGTAAGCCACCAAAAAAATGCACCGCTAATAGAAATACAAGCCCGAACTCAGCAAATTTCACCAACGGCAGTTCGAACCATTGCAACATTAAATCTAGTCGCTCTGGTTGGGTAAGCGCGAGTGATAAAACGTAAAAATGCACAGGTAAAAACAGCGCCAATAAAAGACCCGACAGCCGGTGCAGCATGTAGGCGTACCAGAGGTGATGAGCGCGATGAGGTTTATTCATAACAGTGTTACCGCCATCACAGCACGCGCGCCCATGAACAGAAAAAACAAAGCCAGTGCCCAAGTGAGCAGATCTAGCGAGCTCTCCCCCAGCTTGAGTATCTCAGAGGTGATCACACGCAGACCAATGGCAGCGTGAACAGACACTGCCAGAACAAAGCTGCCGTAGAATAAAAACCACAGCACACTGCCATGTGTGCGACCGAGAATTTCAGCAGCCGTGAGTCCACCCTGAATGGCGTAGATCATCACCGCCAGATGGCCCAGAGTCAGCGGCGCCATAATTAATGCGGAGAGCCGCTGCAGCATATAAAGTCGAAGTCCCAACATGATCCCCCCTATTTTCGCCGCTTAAAAAATGAAGCTGCGCTCGCGCGTTTCAATCCAGCTATGGCATTCATGGGGCTCAGGTCATTAGGGCAATAGACTGCGCAACTGCCCTGCGTATGACAATTGTGGCAACCACCCGCTCCGGACACTGCATCTAATACGGACTGTTTGTCAGCGTCTTTTGAATCGTTGTACACCGTCCATGCACGTTGCAAAGCAGCAGGACCAAGATAGTGCGGGTTCCCTGCAACCGTATCGCAAGCCGCGTAACAAGCAGAGCAATTGATGCACTCAATGCCAGCACTCGCCGCCTCTCGCCCTGGGCTGTCATGGAGAATCGGCTCAATAGCGTCGTGCCGTGTTTTGCTCGGATGATGCAAGCCTTCAGCCTGTACCCACTTATCAAAAAATGGGTCCATATCGGTTGCCAAGTCTTTGATCACCGGCAAGTTGCGCAAAGGCGCTACTTCCAGCTTGTCGCCGTCCAGCACCTTCTTCACGTGCGTACGGCAAGTCCAGCGCGGTACGCCGTTCACCATCATCGCGCACGAGCCACACATACCCACACGACATGCGTAACGGTAAGTGAGCGTGGGGTCTTGGTTCTGTTGAATCCATGACACCACATCCAATATGGTCTGGCTCTCCTGCATCGGCACCTTGAAATGCTCGAACTCGCCAGCGTGTTCATCGCCCCGCCACACCGAGACATCCATCATTTTTTCTGTCGAAGTCAACAATCCGTACCTCTAGTGAGAAACTAGCGTTTGGACATTTTTAATTGATATCTCCACTAACATAAAGGAATTTATTCTATAGGTTTTTGTTAGTTTCTCTTACAATGCACCTGAACAGGCTTATTCAAAGACTTTCCACTGCGACTTGTCACCAGCTTAGCTGGGAAAAACTTGTCAGTTGCAGGCACAAAATGCCTTTAGCCGCCGTTTAGCAGAAAGTCACTCATGCATTGAATCGCATGCTGATCTTGCTTAAAAAACAGATGCCCACCCTCGAACATTTGCAGCTGAGAGCCAGAAATTTGCTGCTGCATAGCTGTCACTGCACCGGTTTTGGCGACACCGTCATAGACACCACCACAGACTAAGGTAGGCAGAGTCAAAGTAGCCAACCTATCGTATGTGTCGTGACGAGATCGAGCTTCAAGCTGCCGCTGTTCGCCCACTTGCCTGCCCGGCTCGTCAGCACCGATATCTAAGCCCTGCAATACCTGATGGCACATGGACTCAAAAAACACCTCATTTGCAGACTGCCAGGCGGCGTCGCGGCGAGTATCTCCGAGCATCAAGGTTTGGCGAACCCGATCATGCAATGGCAGGTCTGATAATTCATGCATGGGATATGACCGCCCGCCTTGACCGCCGCTGGTTGTGGCCGCAAGTACCATGCGCTCGACTCTGTCTGGGTGCCTCAATGCGAACTCTTGAGCAACCATGCCGCCAAAAGAAAACCCCAATACAGAGCACGTATCCCAGCCGAGTGCATCAAGCAAACTTGCAGCATCGTCTGCGTAATCCGCTAGGGAATATGGTATGTCAGGGCGTGACGTTTGCCCGAGACCACGCTGGTCAAAAGCGAGGATTTCAAATGCATTGGGCAAAAGCATTTCGTACACGGTGGGTGAACGACGCAAATCGCCACCCGTGCCACTGAGACCTAAAACACGCGGCCCACTACCTCTCAGTTCGTAAAACATTTCTAACCCACGCACTGAAGCAAACGGCATAACTCTCAACCCTAACAAGCAAAATTGGTCAGTGTTGATCATGCCAGCTCTGCGCTTCACACACCATCCTGCGCAACTCGAAATGAGATTGTGGATGCACTGGAAATTATGCCAAGCATGGATCCTACCTAAAAACACAACCGTCCCGTGCCCACATAAGCGCAGTGCAAACTAAGCGGCCTTTATATCAGAGCGGCCATATTTGGATGGCATTTCGGTTCTGGTTTACTGGAAGAAACCTAAGCGAAGTTAGGGGCGATGCCAGCGAGTAGCAGCATCATCATGTCTCGGTCAGGTCTTGATATTCAATGCGGTATCGTTGCCAGCGATAGCAAATGTAAAAAAAGCCACCTACAAAAGTGCAGGTGGCTTCAGTAAGGCAAATGTCATCAAGCAGAACTAATGCTCAATTACCTGCTGGCTTAAGCCAGTTTCAATGGCAACTTACGCAAGCGCTTGCCCGTTGCGTTGGCAATCGCATTTGCCACCGCTGGTGCTATCGGTGGCACTCCTGGCTCACCCACGCCAGTGGGTGCTTCAGATGAAGGCATGATGTGCACCTCTACCTTGGGCATTTGGTTAATGCGCAGTACTTGGTAGTCGTGGAAGTTAGACTGTTGTACTTCGCCGTCTACCAAAGTGATCTCGCTCGATAAAGCGGCTGACAAGCCATAACCAATACCGCCTTCCATCTGCGCTTTGATCACGTCAGGGTTAACAGCAACACCGCAGTCAACCACACAAACCACCCGCTCGACTTTAAACTGATCACCTTGAACCGAAACTTCGGCTACTTCGGCAACAAAGCTGTTAAAGGACTCGTGCACGGCAATGCCACGCCCCCAACCTTCCGGCAGCTCACTGCCCCAATTGGCTTTTTCTGCGGCCATGTTCAGCACAGCCAAATGGCGTGGATGTTTGTCTAAGCGTGCTGCACGATACGCGACAGGGTCTTCACCAGCGGCTTCCGCCAACTCATCAATGAAAGCTTCGGTGGAGAACGCCGTGTGCGAGTGACCCACTGAACGCCACCACAAGACCGGCACTCCAGGTGCGCTGGTGTTCAGTTCCACCTGCAAATTAGGCAAGCTGTAGGGTAAGTTTGACGCCCCTTCCACCGAAGTGGAATCTACGCCGTCTTTGACCATAAAAGCCTCAAAGGCTGTACCGGCGGCGATAGAGGAACCAACAATGCGCTGTTGCCAACCTTGCACATTGCCGTCGCTGTCTAAGCCTGCGCTTATGCGATGCACATATTGCGGACGGTAGTATCCGCCGCGTGTATCGTCTTCACGAGTCCAGACCATTTTTACCGGTGTGCCTTTAACGGCAAGTGCAATTTCTGCTGCTTCAACAATGTAATCTGATACTGGGTTAGCTCGACGACCAAAGCTCCCACCGGCTAACAATGTGTTGATCTTGACCTTTTGCGGCTCCACACCTGTGACCTGCGCAACCGCCATCTTATCGATCGTTTGAAATTGCTCGCCGTTCCACACCTCTACCCCGTGGTCACTCACGTGTACAACGCAATTCATCGGCTCCATGGGCGCGTGCGCCAAATACGGAAATTCATAAACAGCTTCGAGCGTTTTGTCTGAGCCTTCAATAGCTTTGGCTGCATCACCCACGCTAGTAGCTACATTGGCTGGGGACTTACTCAACTCAATGTACTCTTGCGTCAGCTTGGCGCTGTCCGCTCGTGAACCCGTGTTTTCATCCCAGGTAATCTTCAGAGCGTCACGGGCCTTTTTGGCTGTCCAAAAGTCTTTGGCCAATACTGCCACACCGTTGGAAAAACTCACGATTTTTTCTACGCCTTCTACTGCAAGTGCCGCACTGTCATCAACACTGGCAGCCTTTGCGCCAAAACGCGGTGGATGCGCAACCGATGCCACCAACATGTTTGGCAACTGAATATCTTGAGTAAAAATAGCGCTGCCGTCGGTTTTACCTACGTCTTTACGTGTCACCTTGGTGCCAATTAGTTTGTAATCGGCAGGGTCCTTTAGCGTCAAGCTATCAGTGGCAGGTACTGGCAGTTCCGCCGCGGCCGCGGCAAGCTCGCCAAAACTCGCACTTTTGCCCGAGGAGTGGCTAACAGTGCCTTTTGCAACCGTGACTTCATCAACGGCAACTTGCCATTTCTGCGCTGCCGCTTCGACTAACATGGCGCGCGCTGCAGCACCGGCTTGGCGAAGCTGTACAAAGGAGTTGGCAATGGAGCTGCTACCACCTGTGCCCTGTATCGTGCCAAACAACAGATTGTTATAGCGGGAGGCATCTGCAGGTGCCGTCTCTGGAAAGACTTGCTCCCAGTCTGCGTCTAGCTCTTCTGCAACCAAGGTGCACAAGCCCGTGTAAGTACCCTGCCCCATTTCGAGGTGCTTTATCATCACGGTAACTGAGCTATCGGTGCCGATGCGCACAAAAGCGTTTGGTGCAAATTCGGCGGCTGCAGTGGCTACTTCAGCGGCAGCCGAGTCAGCCAGCGCCGGCAAAGACTGAACACCAATAGCGAGGCCCGCTCCAGCGACACTGATGGTTTTCATGAAAGCGCGTCGGCTCTGACCTTGCGAGCTTAGCTTGTTGCTGGCCAGTGAACTGGCTGCGGCTTTAAATCGTTCTAGTTTCATCAATCAGTCCTCAGCTCAATTCAAAAGACGCGGCTTTAATCGCGGCACGAATGCGTACATAGGTGTTACAGCGACAGATGTTCCCCTGCATAGCTTGATCAATTGCCGCGTCATCGGGCTTGGCATTTTGTTCTAGCAGTGCAGTCGCTGACATCAGCTGACCCGACTGGCAGTAGCCACACTGAACAACGGCGTGCTCATCCCATGCTTTTTTCAGCGCTTGACCCACTTTTGAAGTGTTACCTTCAATGGTGGTGATCTGCTTGCCTGCGGCGGCGGCCAGCGGAAAAGAACAGCTGCGAATGGGCGAACCGTCGAGGTGTACGGTGCACGCGCCACACTGCGCAATGCCACAGCCAAATTTAGTGCCGGTCATTTGCAGGTGATCGCGCAGCACCCACAGCAAAGGGGTATCAGGCGTAGCATCGACCTGCTGCTCGACACCATTGATAGTTAAAGTTGTGCTCATGGGTGACTCCGATGGGATAATTTGGCGACGCGAATACGGCGCGGTACAAGGCAACTTTCTGCCAATACACTGTATGCCACCAGCTCAATAGTCGTTAGTCTAAAGCTCCGCAACTCTTGCCTAATCCTCCGGCTTACTAGATCTGCTACACATATAGATGACATACTCTCGCACCTAATACTCGGCGAGATTTGGCCATGCAAAACAACCTAGTACCCACATTGCTGCAACTATGCAGTGAAGAAAACGCCTGCGTAGAGCCGCTGGCGGGTGTGAGTGTGTTCAGCAGCCAGACACAAGTGAGCAAATGCCCTATGGTGTATGACGCGCGCATTTGCCTAATCGCACAAGGCAGCAAACGTGTGCACCTTGGGAATCGATGCTACCAATACGACGCCAACAGCTACCTTATAAGCTCTTTGACACTGCCGGTGGAGGTGGAAGTTGAGCTGCCGAGCAGCGGCGAGCCTTTTCTGGGGCTCAGCCTTGAAGTCGACCACTCGACTGTACGGCAAGTCATTTTGGACATGGGCTCAGCACAGGCGGAGCAAAACCCGGCCAACAACAGCGATGCGGTGCAATCGAGCCCGTGCACAGACAAACTACTCGATGCGGTGGAACGACTTTTACAAACAGCCAGCGACCCGCTAGAACAAGCAGTACTTGCACCGGGAATTTGGCGCGAGATTTACTTTGAGGTGCTGCGTGGACCACACGGTGCCATGCTGCACAATTGCATTGAGGCCGACGCAAATGCCAGTCGCATCGCGCCAGTGATCCACTACATCGATGCTAACTACGATCAAAAGCTCGACATCGATGCGCTCGCCAATGTGGCACACATGAGCCCGTCGACTTTGCATGAGCAATTTAAGCAAATGACAACATTGTCTCCCATGCAATACATCAAAAACCTGAGGCTGCACCGAGCGCACACTAAAATACTGAGCGGGCAAGCGATCAACCAGGCCTGTTATGAAGTGGGCTACCTCAGCCCGTCGCAGTTTAGCCGTGAATTCAAACGCTTTTTTGGCGTCAGCCCACGTGAAGCCGCGCAAAGTGGCTACGCAGAGACAGCCTATTTATCATGAACACGTCTAATCTCTTGATTTTAGAATCACTCGCGCAAGCGTTGTCCAGCGGACAACCCTGCGCTCTCGTCACGCTAGTCGCTGCAGAAGGCTCCTCCCCTAGGCCGGTAGGCTCACAAATGCTGGTGAAAGCCAACGGCGATCGTTTGGGTGTGATATCGAGTGGCTGCATTGAAGCGGCCATTACCGAGCAAGCTCTGGCAGCTCTCACTCTCGGAGAAGCTCGTTTATTACGCTACGGCATTGGCTCGCCTTGGATAGACCTGCAACTGCCCTGCGGTGCGGGCATTGATGTGCACATTGCGGTCGATCACAACATGCCGCTGGTTGAGAGCACGCTAGAGCAACTAAGTAAGCGCCAAGCAGTCAGCTGGACTCTTGAGCCACAAAGTTTAAAGTGGCTAGCGCAAGACGAGCAGACATCTGCCAACTGGACAGAGCTGCAATACACCCCACAACGCCAACTGATGATTGCAGGGCGCGGCCCAGCACTGGCCAGTTTGGCCGCTATCGCCTACCAGTGCGAAATAGCCGTTGACTGTTATAGCCCTGAAGCCGAGGACTTAAGCGCTGCAAAGCCGTTCAGTCGAAACGCGTATCAACTGGCACACCCCGGCGACTTCAGCTGTCCCTCGCTTGACCGTTGGAGTGGCGCAGTATTGTTGTTTCACGATCACGACTGGGAGCCCAAAATACTCAGCGCTCTACTGAATACAGAAGCCGCCTACATCAGCGCATTGGGCAGCCCTACAAGTCACGCTGCGCGCTGTGAGCTACTGCTCGAGTTTGGAATTAAGCAACAGCAGATCCAACGGATAAAAGGGCCAGCCGGACTCGACATTGGAGCTCGCTCACCTGCTGAAATTGCGCTCTCGATTGTGGCCGAATACGTCGCTGCTTTATCAGCAGCAGAGGCATCGGCCAATTTAGAAAACCTTAGTTATCTAACGCAACCTGTGGCAGTTGCTGCACGGTGAGATGCGGGAACGGTATGCTCCAGTTTTGCTCGGTACACACTCTGACACAAGTACGCTGAATCAACCGACCTAACTTGGCATAATGGCGAGCTGCGTCACGATGCATCGTCAGCAAGATATAATAATCTAGCGACGAGCTGCCGGCCGATGCCAGCTCCACAACCACCCTTTCGACATACTGTTCAAAATTTTCTTGCTGCAAAGCCGCGACAATCGCGTCGCGAAAAGCCGCGGGTACTGTATCTGCGCTGACGGATTGCAACTGGTAATCAACGCCAAAGGAATTAAAAACAGCAAAGGTCTCGCTGCGTGTAAGGTTTTTAAAACTCCAGCCCAGATAATCACTGACGGGCACACTGCGCAATGTGCCACCTGTATCGCGCAGCTCGACTACCTCTGACGTCTGCCTCACCACCTCTAACAAGCGGTTCTCATCGGTCACAATAAAGTCACCTTTGCGCGAAGGGAACCACGGCTCTTTGCCATTGGGGCGCGACACCAGACTGGCAATATCACGCAGCGGCAATCTGAGCGCTCCCGACAGCTCTGGGTTTTTCAGTATGGTCTGCAAGTTAATAGACTCTACTCGCCAAGGTAACCCGTTGTAGTGCACACGCTCTTGCTCGCGAATACTGCCCAGATTCAACAACAGCTGAGCCTCTGAAATAAAGCGCGGAATAGCGGTGCGCAGGCCCAGTGCTATGGATACAGTCGCCAAGATAGACAAACCAAGCAATAACAAATCACCACGCACATAAAAAACCGCGATCACCGAGATCAAGATCAACATCGACATCAGTGCGTTGTATGCGTATTGCGCCAGTCGGCGTCGCGTACGGAAAGCCTGAGCATCCGCGTGCATGGCGCGACGCTGGAACAACCACAACAGAGCCCGCATCAGCAACCACACCAGCACCGCCACAACTACCGCAATAAGCAGCGTCAGGCCACGGCCTTTTAAAAAATCCTTGCCCGATTTTTTTACCACCTGCCACCAAGTGACATTGGAGTTTTGCAGTGAAACCAGCTGGGCATTGGCTAGATCTAGCTCGTGCTCATTGTTTTCACCCAGTCGTTGCCATGTTTTTTGCAACTGCTGCAGCGACTTCTGCGTCTCTACATCCGTCTCTCCTGCGTCGATCTTTTCTATCGCTTTTAAAGCATCGTCGATGGTGGATCGTCGCAGCGTGTTTTGTTCGATGCGGCTGGTGAGATCGTTTATCTTGCGCGGCTTGTCGGTGAGTGCTTTGAGGTTTTCCATGATCGGTTGCAAGACAAGTGTGACCTCCTCTTTCCAATCAAACGTCTTTTGTGTTTCGACCATCAGATCGACATCGGTGTTGCCGATGGCAACTTGCTCAAAGGCCGAGCGCAATTGCTTTTGCTCAGCCACCAGCCCTTCCAACTCCTGCTCTAACTCAGGCTTTTGTGCCAGATCAGCCGTCTCTAAGGCTTCTCTCAAATTGGCTCGCGCGTTGTTATTTGTATTGAGCAAAAGCTGTATTGAATCCAGCTTGTTTGTGATCTCCACAGCTGAATTGCCGTCAGTATCGACATCCTGAGCAATGACCGGAAACGCATGGAGCAAAAAAACTGTGATCATCACAAGCGAAAGACGGTGCATTGCCAAACCCTTTTTAAAGACGAGAATATTCTCTCACTATCTGCAGGCCAAAAGCACATTGCTTTGTCGATTTACAACAGCCAGCCTCGATAACACAAAGCGAAAGTAATGCACCAATTACGCTGGCGCAACCTCACACTAACGGCAGCTGTGCAGTTACATCGCCAACTTCTGTTGACGCTGCTGGTATTCCTTCTCAGCTTTTTCGATCAGCTCTTTGCCTTCGTCAACCATGCTTTCACCGTCGGCAATGTTCTCGCGACCATCCGCTAACTGCTCTTTACCCTGAGCAATCAGCTTCTTGCCTTTAGTGACCATGGCCGTGCCTTTTTTCCACTCTTTTCCAATGGCGCCTATTTGACCACTTTCTTCCAGTATGTTGTCGCCAAACGTCGGCGCTTTGCTGGCGCAACCAACCACAAGGATCGGCAACAGTAGTACCGCTGCAAGTTGACCTTTTCTCGATAAAATAGACATATTGAGCTCCTGAGCTTCATAAAGTGCAGTGTTGCTGCGATTAGCAGTTCTGCATAAGTAAAAAATCAATAACAGCACTATATCCAATCAGCATCAATAAAAAAATCAATATATAATTGTCGTTTCAATAACAATATTTTATCAATCAATGGACCTAGAACTCTTCAGAACCTTTCTTGAAGTTGAGCGTTTACGCCATTTTGGCAACGCGGCCAAGGAGCTGTTTGTCACCCAAGCGGCCGTAAGCTCGCGCATTCGGCTACTAGAGAAGCAACTAGGTGTTTCGTTGTTTATTCGGCAAACGAGGCAAATTGAATTAACCCCCGAAGGCCATCGCTTCAAACGCTATGCAGAACGCTTTGTGGTGGAATGGCGCAAAGCTCGGCACGACGTCAGCTTAGGCAGCGACGGCCAACAACTCACATTTGGCGGCACGTTTAGAGTGTGGGGTTCTGGTCTGCAAGAATGGCTACACGATGTACATCGTGAATTCCCCAACATCGCCTTAATCGTTGAATCACACACGCCGGAGACTCTGGTCCGACGACTCCTAGACGGTCAGCTCGACGTAGGTTTTATCCTCGAGCCACCACAAATAGACAGCCTTGAGATTGTCGAAGTGGCCCAACTACAACTGGTGATGGTCAGCGACAAACCCAATATCACTGCGGAAGAAGCGCTCGGTCCGGGCTTTATCACCGTCGATTGGGGCCTGGGACAAGCGCTGCAGCAACGCAGACTTTACCCCGACGCGCACGAACCCACCATGCGCATGGCCCAAGCCGGCATAGCCTTGGAATTTATCTTAGAGTTTGGCGGCGCGGCCTACTTGTCGACTCGGCTAGTGCTTGATGAGGTTAAACAAGGCAAGCTCTTTCCTGTTAAAGGTGCCGCCGTGCTCGATCATATGGTGTATGCCATCTACCCCGTCAGAAGCGAGCGCCTAGAGTTGATCGAGCAATTGGTGGAATTATTTGAATATCGAGTCGCATTGCCTAAGCGGCGTGTAAAAAAATAACACCTGTGGGCTCGATCTTAGCTTTTAGCCCACCCCGAGCTCACTCGTAGCTCAGCCCACAGTAAAAAAGCCCAAACAGCTCTTAATCTGTGATTCTTGGGCACAAAACACACAATCCTGCCCGTTTTCGGGCAATATAATCAACAAATCAATCCGCGACACTTATATTACGCCGCATGACCCCTGAGCAAACACCAGAGTTGATACCCGAAGAGCTGCTACAGCACCTGTGTTATAGCAGTCGGTTAACCGCCGATGAGGCCCGCCACCTGGTGAGCGAGGTACTCGCGTTTTATGCCGAGCCATGCGAGGACTTTGTGCGTCGTCGTCATCTGGAACTGCAATCTCAGGGACACAACAACAAAGCTATCTATAGCCAATTATTACACGAACTGGAAGCACGACGATTTCCGGCTGCAACACTCAGCGAACGCCAAATACGGCGCATGATTTACGGCTAATAGATCAGCAGATTTTATTGAGGAATACCTATGTGCGGCATCATCGCCTACACCGGCAAACAACTAGCAGCCCCTATTTTGATGGACGGCCTAAGACGGCTCGCCTATCGCGGTTACGACTCTGCCGGGGTTGCACTGCAAAACCGTAGCAAAATAAAAACCTTGCGTGCCGCAGGCAAGCTTGAAAACCTCGCGGCGCGCGACCCCGAAGCAATGAAAGGAAGCTGTGGCATGGGCCACACTCGCTGGGCCACGCATGGCGAAGCCAACGAAGCCAATGCGCACCCACACCTAAGCAGCGATGAACGCATTGCCATTATCCACAACGGGATCATTGAAAACGCGGATCAACTACGTGCCAAGCTTGTGAAATCTGGCGTGGAAATGCAATCAGAAACTGACTCCGAAGTACTTGCGCACCTGATTCGACAGGAGCTCGACACGGACAACAACTTACTAGAGGCCGTGTGCCGCACACTAAAAAAAATCCAAGGCACGTATGGTCTCGTGGTGATTGATGCAGAACTCCCAGGTACCTTGGTCGCGGCCCGTGCAGGCAGCCCAGTAGTGATCGGAATCGGCGACGATGAAATGCTGGTGGCCTCAGATACCACTGCGTTGGCACACCACACCCGCGAAGTCAGCCATTTACTCGACGGTGATGTGGCCCTGATCACCGACAAGGGCATGCAAGTACGATCGCTGGACACCGGCGCACGAGAGCCGACCACGACCCAGCTAGACGCTCAAGCGGTTGACACAGGTCGAGGCGATTTCCCCAACTTCATGCTCAAAGAAATATTTGAGCAGCCTGAATCGTTGGCGCGCACCTTGGGCGGCCGATTAGACAAACGCTTCAATACCGCAAGGCTGGGCGGCTTAAATATAAATGCGCGAGAGCTTCTGGACGTTCGCGCTGTAAAGATTCTGGGATGTGGCACAGCCTACTATGCTGGCTTGAGCGGCGCACACATGATCGAGAACCTAGCACGCATCCCTAGCAGCGCAGAACCTGCCGCTGAGTTCCGCTATCGCAACCCGGTAATTGAGCGCGATGTGCTGTATGTGGTGGTCAGCCAGAGCGGTGAGACTTTCGACACACTGGCCGCCACCCGCGAGATACAACGCAAGGGTGGCCAGGTCATCGGTATCAACAATGTTGTTGGCAGCAGCTTGGCGCGTGAGGTAGACGGCGGTATTTATATGCACGCAGGCCCCGAAGTATCTGTGGCTTCAACCAAAGCCTATACCAGCATGGTGGCAAGCTTTGCACTACTCGCCTTGTATCTAGGACGTATCAGAGATTTGTCGCCACAAGCGGGAGGACAACTGGTGGCGGCGCTAGAAGAACTACCCTCTCAAATCGAAGAAGTTCTAGCGCAAAGCGATCATATAGCAACTGTGGCGGCGCATTATCAAAACGCTCGCAGCGCCTTTTTTATTGGCCGCGCGGCGGCGCATCCTATAGCGATGGAAGGCGCATTAAAACTAAAAGAAATTGCCTATCTGCATGCAGAGGCTTACCCCACTTCCGAACTAAAACACGGCCCTTTGGCGCTTGTTGACCCTGATATGCCAACCATCGCCGCGTTGCCAAATGACGAATTACTGGATAAATCCATTAGCTCACTAGCGGAGATAAAAGCACGTCGCGGCCATGTGATCGCCATTACTAACGCTGACGACGCTCGCATTGAAAAGCTAGCCAGCCACACCATCACGGTCCCCAATACACACAATATTTTGCACCCACTGCTGATGGCCGTCGCGTTGCAACTCTTTGCCTACCACGTGGCTATTGGTCTTGGTCGAGATGTCGACCAACCACGAAACCTGGCAAAAAGCGTCACCGTGGAGTAGCTCGAACGCCTCTCGCCACGTTTTTTAGATCGCTTGATCATACAAAACCAGAACGAGAGGCATTATCTGGAACATCATATGCATAGATATCTGGAATCTCAGCTTAGGACCAGAATATGCGCCTGCCCCTCAACCTCAACCCACTAGTCATCGCCGCCTTTTTCGCTGCAGCGGCTATCACAGGGTGCTCTGACTCGACTAGCACACGCGCTTTTGGTGCTAACGGCCTTGCCGAAACAGGCAGTGGTGAAAGTGAAGAAGAGGAAGAAGAAAGCGGTTCGGAGGTCTCACCTCCAGAAAGCTTTCCCGAAATGGGCGTAAAAATAGTCGCTTTCGATAATTTTGATAATGAAAGCTTTACTCTCGATTCAGAGTCGGTTGTGTATATTTTGGTGCAAAACCCAGAGCAACAACAGTTTGATGCCTGGTTAATGACTGACTCAGAACTCACCGACTATCGCGGTGCTATCAACTCACTTCCGGCCTCAGCTGAAGAAACTCACCAAAACTACAAAGCTGAGTACGGTTTAGATCTGAGTGATTCCATGAGCACCGGAAACCCAATAAACACAGATCTCGACGCGGGTGACTATCACATTGTGATCGACAACACCGACCTTGGCGGTAACGAAACCTTTCAAACAGATGAGATAAGCTACCAATACGCCATCTACGCAGGCCAGGACTTAGTGCTAATCACTGAGGACTAATAAGAGACAAGGGTCAGACTTGTTGACGACCCTTAAAGGCATGCTGCAAGGTACCACCATCCAAGTATTCAAGCTCTCCGCCCATGGGTACCCCTTGGGCTAGTCGGGTGACAGCCACCTGCGCCGCGCGCGCCATCTGCGTGACATAGTGCGCGGTGGTTTCGCCCTCTACGGTGCTCGAGGTGGCGATGATCAACTCCTCCAACCCCGGCGAATCCAAACGCTGCTGCAAAACGTCTAAGCCCAGCTCCGAAGGACCAATACCGTCCAGTGGAGACAACTGCCCCATTAGCACAAAATACAAGCCCTTGTATTCGGTGGCTCGATCAATGGCTAAGATATCCGATGGCGACTCAACAATACACAGCAGTGAAATGTCGCGCTCAGGGTCTTGGCAGCGCTGACAAACCGCCAGCTCCGTGAAAGTACGGCAGCGCTCGCAGTTGCCGATTTCTCGCATGGCGCGCTCCATCACTTGCGCCAACTGCAAACCGCGCGTGCGTTCGCGTTGCAACAAGTGCATCGCCATCCGCTGCGCAGATTTGGGACCTACACCAGGCAAAACACAAAACCGATCCATCAGCTCTGTCAGCAAGGACTCGCTCATTCTTGGGCTCTCCGAGCGCTACACACGCTGGCCGCACTGGTCGGCCAACTTGCAAGGCTCTATCGATGGACCATTGGGTGCTCGGCGTTTAACTGCAGCAAGTCCCAACGATTTCCGTATAAATCTTCAAACACTGCCACCCAACCGTAGGGTTGCTGTACTGGCTCGCGCACAAAGCTTACGCCACGCTCACGCATCTGTTCGTAGTCGCGCCAAAAGTCGTCGGTGTTGAGAAACAAAAACACCCGCCCCGCTCCTTGCTGACCCACTGCTAGCTCTTGCTCTGGCTTGCTGGCTTTTGCCAACAGCAAAGTCGCACCGCTAGATCCAGGCGGAGAAATCACCACCCAGCGTTTGTCTTGTTCGGGCAGGTAGGTGTCTTCAACCAGTTCAAAATTCAACACTTTCGTGTAGAAATGAATTGCTTCGTCGTAGTCCGCTACGATGAGTGCGACGTGTACGATAGATTGGCGCATGACTACCTACCTAGAACGGCATCTTCATGCCGGGGATATTCATACCCTGAGTCACCGCACCCATGCGGCTAGACGTCTCCGACTCTACCTTGTGTGTCGCGTCATTGACCGCAGCAGCAACCAAGTCTTCCAGCATGTCCTTGTCGTCGCCAACCAAGCTATCGTCAATGCTGACGCGACGCAGCTCGTGCTTACCGGTCATGGTGACTTTTACTAAACCACCACCACTTTGACCTTCTACTTCCATGCTTGCAATTTCGTCCTGCACGCGCTGCATATCTTGCTGCATTTTCTGCGCTTGCTTCATCAGATTGCCCATACCACCTTTCATGTCTAACTCCTTGTGCAATGCCGCCTCACAATTAAGTAGCGACAGTTCAGATAATTTAGTATTTGTAGCTTCGCATGCGCTTTCTCAAGGTGTGCGCGTCGAATTGCGTAGCTCGCCGCTCTTCACCTAGTTAGGCCGCATCCGGGCAACGCGATGTTACTCGTAATACCCTTCAGGCGGCTCATCTAGCGGCCTAATCGTGCCCGCTTGCACTTCAGCGTCGAATTGACGCTGGAAATCCTGCACCAAGGGATCATCGTAAATTGCTTGCTCGGCCTGCACTTGACGGTCGGCTATAGCCTGCTCCGCTCGCTGCGCTGGTGTGGCCGAAGTCACGTCACCAACCACAATACTCAAACTGATATTTGTACCTAAATGCGCTTGAATTGCCTGCTCTAGTCGGGTGACGAAGCTCGGCGCGTTAAGGTGCTCAAACTGCTCAACCAGCGTTAGACGCAACGTGGAGTCTGTACACTCGCTCGGTACACAGTGCAACGCAAGCTGCTGAGGCATACCGGCCACCCCGGTCAGCTTTATAATATCCGACCAATTATCTGGGTGAATTTTGGCGCTGTTAGGTATTGCCCTAGCCGTTTCTTCAGACTTTGCCGGTGCCGCAGCTGCTTCCGTGACAGCTGCAACAGCCGCAGGTGCCTTGTCCACCGGAGCCTCAGCTGTATCACCCGCCGCAGATGCCGATGGAACTGACTCTGCAACAGTTACAGGTATTACTGCAGGAGCATCTTCCGGCTCGGCAACTGGCGCCGTAGCAACCACCGTCTGATCAGTCTTTGAAGCCGGTGGTTTGTCTTGGTTATTTTCGCCTTCACGTCGCGCCTGATCACATCGCTCTCTTAACGACACACGAGTGCCTTCCGCAGACGCAGTAGTGGCTGCCACCGCAACAGGCGTGCCAGTGCTTGGTGCCGGACCAGCGCTGGCCGCGGCAGTTGACGATGCCGCCTGGCCAGCAGCAACTGGTGGCGCAGCTGTCGCACCTGCGTTGTCCGGCTTAAAAGCCATCATACGCAACAAGGTCATTTCAAAGGCTTGGCGCGGGTTCGGAACTAGCGGCATATCCCGCCGCCCCATCAGGGCTATTTGATAATACAACTGCACATCTGCAGCGGGCACTCGCCCAGCTAAACCGCGCAGCCTGTCCGCATCAGCCACCGTGAGATCCCCCACTTCTGGCACCGTCTGCACCAGAGCCATTGCGTGCAAAATGCCCAGCAGATCGCCCAGCAATGCTTCATAGTCAGGCGCGAAGGCGTCGAGAGTGCTAACTGCCGCCAGCAGCTGTGGCCCATCGCCGTCCACAACATGCTCAAGAATATCCAAGCGTCGCGCCTCAGATACCGTGCCGAGCATGCTCTGCACACCATCGGCCGCCACATTGCCTTCACCAAAAGCTATTGCCTGATCGAGCAAGCTCAAGGCATCACGCATCGAGCCCTCACCGGCGCGCGCCACCAGATCAAGCGCTAAGGGCTCAAAGGGAATCTGTTCTTCGGTTAGCACTTTGTTGAGGTGCCCACTGATGACCGGCACGGGGATTTGCTTGAGATTAAACTGCAAACAACGTGATAGCACCGTGACCGGCATTTTTTGCGGGTCGGTGGTGGCGAGCAAAAACTTCACATGCTCAGGCGGCTCTTCCAGTGTTTTTAACAACGCATTAAAAGAGTGCTTGGTGAACATGTGCACCTCATCGATGAGGTAGACCTTGAAGCGTCCACTGCTGGGTGCATAGGGCACGTTTTCCAGCAGCTCGCGGGTCTCATCAACTTTGGTACGCGACGCGGCATCAACCTCGATGAGGTCCATGTGTCGACCTTGATCGATCTCAGTGCACGCACGACACTCGCCACAAGGCGTCGAGCTGATGCCCTGTTCACAATTGAGGCACTTGGCCAATATACGCGCGATGGTGGTTTTGCCCACACCGCGAGTACCCGTGAACAAGTAGGCATGGTGTAGTCGCTGACTGTCGAGGGCATTGACCATGGCACGCAAGACGTGCTCTTGGCCAGCCATCTCTTGAAAGCTCCGAGGCCGCCATTTGCGTGCCAGGACCTGGTAACTCATAGAGGCTCGTTGTTTTTAGACAGGGGCAGATTGCCACTTACAGACCGCAGATCGAGTCGATGCAGTCCGCATAAAATATGATGGGTGGCAGACCGTACCAGCCACATCCCGGCGCCCGAGTCGGTGGTTGCCGCTGCTCCCTTCCGGGCCTGACGGGGTTCACCACTTATCGTCGCGAGAGGACCAGCACGGCCCACCATTGAAGTCCCCATTGTGCGACATGCCACTCCAACTCGCAAGCACTTCGTGTGTTACCACGGCCTAAACGACGGTTCACTGGCAACGCCCAAGGAAATGACCGCCAGCAGCGGTACCACTATGAACTTAGCACCGACTCAAAGCCGAGCACTCCGAAAAATGCGCAAGCACAACTACCCACACTTAAATCAATCGCTGGCACTCACCCAATCAATGATGCCGTGTCACACAGCTGTAGCAATTCAGCCGTCGGACACCTTGTTTTAGACTGCGAGGTGCTAGAAACTTAGCGAGATTGTCAGCAAGCAGCGCGCAGGCGCCTTTTGAGTAAATGGAAGCAACCATCCTTATCGTTGAGGACGAACCCTCGATCCGTCAGCTATTGCACACTGCTTTGTCGCGCGAGGGCATGCGCGTGCTTGAAGCGGCCAACACTTCACTCGCCGATGCCCACATAGCCAACGGCTTGCCGTCTTTGGTGTTGTTAGACTGGATGATGCCAGGGGAATCGGGTATCAGCTATGTACGCCGGTTACGCCGCGATGATCTGACCCGTGAATTGACTGTTATTTTGCTCACAGCACGAGACGGCGAAGCGGATGTGATCAACGGGCTTGATGCCGGGGCCGATGACTACATCACCAAACCGTTTTCACCGCGCGAGCTGGTTTCTCGAGTCAAGGCGCACCTGCGCCGCAGCGAAGGTTTTGGCATCGAGCAATCACTGCAAGTTGGGCCGCTGGCGCTAGACCCACAGAGCTACACCGTGCAAATGAACGGTCGCAATCTGCAGATCAAAGGCAGCGAGTTCAGGCTGCTAAAATTCATGATGGAACACCCCGATCGTGTTTATAGTCGAGCTCAGTTGTTAGACCATGTATGGGGCCGCAATGCCTTCTTGGAAGAGCGCACGGTCGACGTACACATTTTGCGGTTGCGTAAACTGCTAAAACCCAGCGGTGCAGACAAGCTGGTGAAAACCATCAGAGGCGCCGGCTACAAGCTCAGTGCTGATGACGGCTCTAGTTAGATAATCACACAGCATAATTAAAACTAAAAAAGCACTATATCGACCATGCGAAAAGCCCTCATTGACGAACGCAACCGTGTCATTTACACCTTGGCAGGAGCTGTTGTTGTCGGCCTTATTGTCGGACAAGTGCCTTGGTCGCTGGCCATAGCAGGCGCGGGTCTAGCTGTATATTCCACTTGGCAAGGGCTGCAATTGTTGGCTTGGCAAAATGGCGGCAAAAAACCTCCACCATCTGAGTCAGGACTCTGGGCCGAAGTCTACAGTCACATACGCCGCGACCGCAGAGCGAGTGACGAACGCAGGCGCAAACTGATGGAGGTTTTGCGTTGGTACAGTGCCTCAGCCGATGCACTACCTGATGCGGCGCTGATACTCGATGAACACAACACCATCGTTGGCAGCAATCAAGCGGCCTTCCGAACACTCGGCATCAGCCATAAGCGTGACCGTGGACAACGAGTAGACAACCTACTCCGTGATCCGCTGCTACTCAGCCTGCTTAATGGCGAGCTGGCCGAGCCCAAAATAGAAATGGAAAGCCCAGTCAACTTGGGTGAAACACTACGAATCAGGCTCACAAACTACGGTGCCAGTTCGCGCTTGTTATTGGCACAAGATATCAGCGAACAGGTGCGAAACCACAATATGCGGCAAGCATTTGTGGCCAACGTGTCGCATGAACTCCACACGCCACTGACCGTCGTCAACGGCCACTTGGAGTTACTACTCGACGACACAGACCTCACCGACGACCAACACGATCAACTGCTGCAGATCTCAAGCCAGTCTCATCGTATGCAGGACTTGGTACACGACTTACTCTCTCTGGCGCGCCTTGAGAGCGCGCCAACTCTGGCCGAAGGAGAGCAAGTAGCTGTGGCAAGCCTTGTGGAAGCAGAGTCCTGCGCAATAGAGGATTCGGGTCGATTTCCTGAGCACCAGTTAACCATCGATTTAGACAGCAAACTGCGAGTAATGGGACGTCGTAGCGAAATTGTGAGCATTACACACAACCTGTTAGTGAATGCACAGAACCACACACCACCCGGCACTAAAGTCCACATCGAATGGAAGCTAAACCCTGAGGGGCGCCCCGTACTTACCGTCACCGACAACGGTCCTGGTATAGACCCAGAGCACCTACCTCGGCTGACAGAACGCTTTTACCGCGCCGACCCTGGTCGGTGCTCAGATAAAGGCGGTACGGGTCTTGGACTTGCGATCGTCAAGCACTGCCTGCAACACCACGGCGGCGAATTGCGCATCAACAGCACACCGGGCAAAGGTAGCGAATTCATCGCACTATTTTCCGCCGAAAGAGCCGTCTACGGAAACACTGAAGCCTAAAAAAGATCTACGCCGAATACTCTTGCGCGCACATTTTGTCAGCCCTCCCTTTTTAGCCATAAACAACCGCCGCTTCTCGCCCGAGCCTAGAGCATTTTTTTCGTCTTTCTGCAGGCAAACATTGTTTGTCACATAGGCGTCACAATAGATTCATACACTGCAGCTGCTGACAAAGACCTACTGAGGTCAGTCACCAAAATTCATAAACTCTCTGGAGAGAATAGAATGTATAAGTCTGCCGTGGCACTCGCCGTAACCTTAATCGCCAGTGCCACCGCTGTTCAAGCAGCTGGCCGCAACCACATCGAAATCGTGGGATCTTCTACTGTCTACCCTTTTGCAACTGTTGTTGCTGAGCGTTTTGGCCAAACCGGTGAGTTCAAAACACCTAAGATTGAATCAACTGGTTCAGGCGGCGGCATGAAGCTGTTTTGCGCTGGCGCCGGTGTTGATACGCCTGACATCACGAACTCTTCGCGTCGTATCAAGCAAAGCGAATTTGATAATTGCCAGGCTAACGGCGTGACAGACGTGGTTGAAGTTCTGATCGGCTACGACGGTATCGCGATCGCCAACAGCACAGCCGCTGATCAGCTAGAACTGACTCGCAAAGAGCTTTACTTGGCATTGGCCAAAGACGTTCCGAACCCAGATGGTAGTGAGGCTTTTGTTGCCAATCCCTACAGCACGTGGAACGAGATCAACGAATCTCTGCCGGCTACTAAAATCGAAGTTCTTGGCCCACCACCAACCTCTGGTACTCGCGATGCATTTGCAGAGCTAGTGCTGGAAGGTGGCTGCAAGCAGTATGATTTTGTTAAGGCACTAGAAAAAGACGAATTCAAAGCTCGCTGCCACAGTGTGCGTGAAGACGGCGCCTACGTAGAAGCGGGTGAAAATGACAACCTGATCGTGCAAAAGCTGGCCGCTAACGCCAACGCTCTGGGCATCTTCGGTTTCTCTTTCCTCGAAGAGAACGAAGACCTTGTACAAGGCTCTTTTATCGACGGTCAGTTACCAACTTTTGAAACGATTGCCGACGGCAGCTACCCTGTTTCACGTCCACTGTACTTCTATGTCAAGAAAGCTCACATGGGTCAAATCCCCGGTCTTGAGCAGTTCTTGGTTGAGTTCACTCACGAAGACGCATGGGGCGACGAAGGCTACCTGACAGACAAAGGTATGATCCCTTTGCCAAGCGATATGCGCGACGAGATCGCAACAGCTGTTGCCACAGCAACACCAATGACCATGGACTAAGTTGCGCCACACTTGTCGCGTAACGGCACCCCAGTACTTTTAGTACTGGGGTGTTTTGCCTAAGGACCCTACAATCCATGCCTTTATCGAATAGCCTTTTAATTATCCTCGCCATTGCCCTATCGGGCTTTTTTATGGCTAGGCATCGCGCCAACACAGTTGCTTTAGCCAACGGTGGCACTGCCAAGTTACATTCCCTACCCTTGTATTACGGCTACCTCGCAGGCATTTGGGCGCTGGTTCCTGCACTGCTGCTACTGGCTTTTTGGGGCGCAGCAGAAAATACGATTATCGATCGCTCTGTCATGTCACTAGTACCAACTGAGATAAGCCAACAAGGCGGCTCTCAAATGGCGCTTTTGCTCAATCAGGTAAAAAATGTTGCGGCAGGTGCAGTTGACCCCACAGCTGACGACATGCTGCAAGCGTCTATGGTTAGTCGCATGCAGGCGCTGCAAGGCACAAGCCTACTGGCTAAATCTGCATTGGCAATTATTTTGGCTATCTGTGGTGCCGTATGGGCACTTAAAAACATCAACCCCGAATACCGTGCTCGCGTCAAAGTGGAAGGCTTTGTTCGTATTGCCATGCTGCTCTGCGCCTCGGTCGCCGTACTCACCACGCTCGGCATTGTGCTGTCAGTGTTATTTGAATCAGTGCGCTTTTTTGGCAAAGTGCCCATCAGCGAATTTATGCTTGGCACACACTGGAGTCCACAAACCTCTATCCGTGCTGACCAAGTAGCATCAGAAGGCTCCTTTGGCGCCATCCCTTTGTTTGCGGGCACCATGCTCATCAGCGCAATTGCCTTGATCGTCGCCGTGCCTATTGGACTGATGTCCGCTATCTATTTGACCGAATACGCCAAACCGCAAGTGCGATCTTTTGCCAAACCAGCGATGGAGATTTTGGCCGGTATTCCAACCGTGGTTTACGGCTTTTTTGCCGCACTAACCGTTGCACCCGCACTGCGCGGCTGGGGCGAGACTATAGGTTTATCTGTATCGTCCGAGAGCGCTTTGGCCGCAGGCCTAGTGATGGGCGTGATGATCATCCCGTTTGTCTCGTCACTGTCTGATGACGTGCTGAACGCTGTGCCACAAACCATGCGAGACGGGTCCTTAGGGCTCGGCGCTACCAAGTCCGAAACTATTCGCCAAGTGGTGATTCCGGCCGCTCTGCCGGGCATTGTGGGAGGTGTGCTACTTGCAGCCTCACGCGCCATTGGCGAAACCATGATTGTGGTAATGGCCGCTGGACTAGCAGCCAATATGACCGTCAACCCGCTTGAAGCTGTGACGACAGTCACCGTGCAAATCGTCACCCTGCTGACCGGTGATCAGGAGTTTGACTCCGCCAAGACACTGGCCGCGTTTGCACTGGGCCTGATGTTGTTTGTCACCACTCTGATTCTTAATGTTATTGCCTTGCACGTGGTACGAAAGTATCGCGAGCAATACGAGTAAGCCCCCATGAGCGAAGAAACTATCAATTCACGTAATACCACTGCAGTCGTTGAAGCCGGGCTTGCCAAACGCTACGCGCGTGAACGCCGCTTTCGCCTAATGGGCGTGGCAGCTGTTTCTGTCAGTGTCGCATTTTTGGCATTCCTGTTAATTTCAATATTTGCCAAAGGCATCCCAGCGTTTAAGACAACCTACGTCAAGCTAGATATCACGCTGGATCAAAAAGCGCTGCGTTTACCTGAACAACCAAGCTTGCAAGACTTGAGTCGCGGTCGCTACGACAGCGCAATCAAAAAGTCGCTGCTGGCCCAGTTTCCAGAGGTGACTTCTCGCAAGGAAAAACGGGCACTCTATAAGCTGGTCAGCAGCTATGCTTCACGCCAAGTTGCCGATGCTCTGGTGGCCAACCCTGACCTGCTGAACACGACAGCCAGTATTTGGGTGTTGGCCGACGACGAAGTAGCAGCACTGGCCCGCAACGCCGATTACACACAAAACAAAAAAGACGCGGGTACGGAGCTCATCCGCACACAAATAGAGCAACTGCGCGCCGAAGACCGTATTGATATTCGATTTAATTGGTTGTTTTTTCAGCGTGGGGATTCACGTGAGCCAGAAGCAGCCGGTATCAAAGGTGCCATCATGGGCAGCCTCTACACATTGATGGTCACCTTGATGTTGTCATTCCCTATCGGGGTTGCTGCAGCGGTGTATTTGGAGGAGTTTGCCCCCAAAAATCGCCTGACAGACATCATTGAAGTCAATATCAACAACCTGGCAGCTGTGCCGTCTATCGTTTTTGGTCTGCTTGGTGTGGCCGTTTTTATCAACTTCTTCCACCTACCTCGTTCGGCGCCATTGGTTGGCGGAATCGTCTTATCGTTGATGACATTACCCACCATTATCATCGCTTCCAGAGCTGCATTAAAGTCAGTACCACCTTCTATCGCTGACGCGGCGCTGGGCTTGGGTGCTTCGAAAATCCAAACGATTACTCACCACGTACTGCCGCTGGCGATGCCTGGCATTCTGACAGGCACCATCATTGGCATGGCGCAAGCACTGGGTGAATCAGCTCCACTACTGATGATTGGCATGGTGGCTTTTATTGTTGATGTTCCCGCCGGTGTCACTGATCCTGCCACCGTTTTACCTGTGCAAGTCTATCTCTGGTCAGACAGCCCTGAGAGAGCATTCACAGAACGCACGTCCGCCGCTATCATGGTGTTGTTGGTGTTCTTGATCTTGATGAACGCACTCGCCGTACTGCTTAGAAAACAATTCGAGCGTCGCTGGTAAGCGTGCTACGCCAACAACCCTTTTGGAAAATATTGTGAATGACATGACTAAACCCGTTGAAACCAGCACGCAAGACCGTAACTCTCAGTTGTTAGCAGAATTCAAAACAACAACAGGAGACGTGCGCGTTGAAGACCCGAAGATGCGCATGGACAACGTCGACGTACACTACGGCGACAACCAAGCCATTTACGGCGTTGACTTGGACCTAGGTAAAAACGAAGTTCTGGCGATGATCGGCCCTTCAGGCTGCGGAAAGTCTACGTTTCTGCGCTGTATGAACCGCATGAACGATACAGTCGACAGCTGTCGCGTCAGCGGTACTTTTAGCCTAGAGGGACAAGACATCTACGCGCCCGATCAGGACGTGGTGCTACTTCGTGCCAGAATCGGGATGGTTTTCCAAAAGCCTAACCCCTTCCCTAAGTCTATCTATGACAACGTTGCCTATGGGCCGCGCATACACGGACTGGCCTCAAGCAAGGATGAGCTCGATCATATCGTCGAGACCAGCCTCAAACGTGCCAGCATCTGGAACGAAGTGAAAGACCGACTGGACGCGCCGGGCACTGGATTGTCTGGTGGTCAACAACAGCGACTATGTATTGCTCGCACCATCGCTGTCAGCCCAGAGATCATCTTGATGGACGAGCCTTGCTCGGCACTCGACCCAATAGCCACAGCGAGCATCGAAGAGCTGATTGATGAACTGCGCCAAAACTTCACCATCGCCATCGTGACGCACTCCATGCAGCAAGCTGCTCGAGTATCGCAGCGCACGGCCTATTTCCACTTGGGCCGCTTAATTGAGCTGGGTGATACAAACACTATTTTCACTAACCCCAGCCACGAGCTGACTGAAAACTACATCACCGGACGCTTTGGTTAACACCGTCCCATTACCCAGCGTGCCAAGGAATACCACATGGATAACCTAAATTTAGATCAACACATCTCGCATCGTTATAACGAAGAGCTTGAAGACTTGCGCTCGCGCGTTCTCAATATGGGCGGATTGGTTGAGCAACAAGTCAGCAGCGGCCTAAAAGCACTACTCGAATTAGACTCTGAACTCGGCGAAGCCGTGTTCAACAGCGACTTTGAAATAAACGCGCTCGAAGTTGAAATTGACGAAGCGTGCACTGAGATTCTTGCACGTCGACAACCGGCCGCCTCTGACCTGCGATTGGTGATGACGGTGATCAAAGCCATCAGCGATTTAGAGCGCATAGGCGACGAAGCAGAAAAGTTTGGCAAAGTAGCGATGCGCTTGTCAGGTACTGGCAGCCGCCCGACTTACTTCTCGGAGCTGCGACACTTGGGCGAGCACGTGAAGTCTGTTTTGCGCGATACCCTCGATGCCTTTGCTCGCATGGATGCAGAAGCTGCACTGCTCACTGCCAGCCGCGACGATGCCATTGACCGCGAGTACAACTCCCTATCACGTCTGCTGATCTCTCACATGATGGAAGATCCACGCGAGATTAAATCAGTGCTAGAAGTATTCTGGTGTGCACGTGCATTGGAACGCATTGGCGATCACGCCAACAACATCTGTGAATACGTGGTTTACCTGGTCAAAGGTAAAGATATTCGCCACACCAGCCAGCAGCGCAAGTTAGAATCTAAACGGGATCAGCAATAAAACGCGCAGCTAGTTGAACGATTTTAACGCAACAGAATTAAAAATTGACTTTGTTGGCGGTGCGTCCAAGCACCGTCGGCAGTTTGGTGGCGGCCGCGGCCAACCACTCGCCCGTGCTATCGGTATCAGCGGTGACGCACCGGTTGTCATCGACGCCACGGCAGGTACCGGCAGTGACGGCTGGGTACTTGCGAGCTTGGGCTGCCACATGACCTGGATCGAACGCAGCCCCGCTGTGCACCAACGCCTTGCACTCGCACTTGAGCAAGCACTAGAACACCCAGAAACTCGCGAAATCGCCAGCAGAGTGACACTGGTACACGCCGACGCTAGTGACTACATCCGCACACAGCTGCACAGCCGCCCCGATGTGATTTACATGGACCCCATGTACCCACACAAAACAAAAAGCGCAGCCAGCCGAGGGCCAATGCAAGCACTGCAAAAGCTGCTGGGCCCAGACACCGACAGCGATAGGCTTTTGCAAGCCGCCCTGACGAAAGCGATAAAACGTGTTGTGGTTAAACGCCCGCGCAAAGCAGACCCAGTAGCCGGACCGCGCCCGTCCGGCTCTGTGCCCAGCCCAAATACTCGTTACGACATCTACGCAGGCGGCTTACTGCTGCCACACTGAAAGGCTCCGAACACCAACGCAAAAACCAAAAGCTAATGGCGGACTCACGTTTGACGCCACCCAAGCACACTCTCCCGTGCAACAGTTGCCGACTGCCGCGATTTGCGAGTTTGTTGCCGCTGTTTTTATGCGCACTTTGTTGCCAACGCTTAGAACTCACCTGCAGCCCCTTCGCAGGTATAATGGCTGCTTTTAAGACCAGCGCAGGCCCTATTGCCCATGGAACTCTCAGCACTTACCGCCCTTTCCCCTATTGACGGTCGTTACGGCAGCAAAACCGCCGACTACCGCGAATACCTCAGCGAATACGGATTGATCCGCTACCGCACGCTGGTAGAAGTACGCTGGATTCAGGCGCTAGCGGCCAACCCAGCTATTGCGGAGTGCCCAGCACTGGATGAAACCAGCAACGCGCGCTTGGAAGCCCTGATCACAGACTTCAAACCCGAACACGCGCAAGCAGTGAAAAACTTTGAAGCGACAACCAACCACGACGTCAAAGCGGTTGAATACTTCCTGAAAGAACACACGGCCGATTTGCCAGCTTTGGCGGCAGCGCGCGAATTTTTTCATTTTGCGTGCACCAGTGAAGACATCAATAACCTCTCGTACGCACTGATGCTGCACGCAGCACGTGAAAATGTATTGCTTGGCGAGATGGATGCAGTGATAACCGCAATCGAATCACTTGCCGCAGAACAAGCCGATCAACCGATGCTCAGCCGTACACATGGCCAGACCGCATCTCCCACTACGCTGGGCAAAGAGCTTGTCAACGTCGCCTACCGTTTGCGTCGTCAGCGCGAGCAAGTGGCCAAACAAGATATTCTGGGCAAAATAAATGGCGCGGTGGGCAACTACAACGCCCATCTATCAGCCTACCCAGAAGTTGACTGGCCTGCATTCTCGGCTAAATTCGTCGAGTCGCTAGGGCTGAAGTTCAACCCGCTGACAACACAAATTGAACCACACGACTACATCGCTGAATTGTTTGATGCGCACGCGCGCTTCAACACCATCTTGATCGACTTCGCGCGAGATATCTGGTCCTACATTTCCATTGGCTACTTCAAACAACGCACCATCGCAGGCGAGATCGGCAGCTCCACCATGCCGCACAAGGTCAACCCAATAGACTTCGAAAACTGCGAAGGCAACCTCGGCGTAGCCAATGCGCTTTTTGGCCACCTAGCCACCAAACTACCCATCAGTCGCTGGCAACGTGATCTCACCGACAGCACCGTGTTGCGCAATATTGGCGTGGGCATCGCCCAATCGTCAATCGCCTACAGCTCACTACTCAAAGGCATGAGCAAGTTACAAGTCAACGCAGACAACCTCGACGCCGACTTAGACAATGCATGGGAAGTACTGGCCGAGCCAATCCAGACCGTGATGCGTAGATATGGTGTTGAAAACGCCTACGAGAAGCTCAAAGAGTTAACCCGTGGCCAGCAGATCGGCGCTGCCGATATCAAGGCGTTTGTAGAGACCTTAGAAATCCCTGAAGAGGCCAAAAAGCGCTTAGCTGAGATGACACCAGGCAGCTACACCGGCGTGGCTTCAGAGTTGGCCAAGCAAAAGCACGACATATAGAAACAGCACAAAGTCTAAGTAGAGTGGCGATCAGTCCACTCTCTTACTTTAATTGCTGGAAACAAGCCGGCTCTTTGGATATTAAAATTTAACGGTTGAAGCAGCGTCTACTTCACTTTCAGCAACCAATTTTTCTCTGGCAGCGTTGACGCCCGCTGAGTGGTCGCTGTCTACGAGTAAGATGTAGTGATTCCCGCCGCTACCCAAGTAGCTTGCAAACTTGCCGCATGGCTGGGAAAACCGCCGAGTTATTTTACCTCTGCCATCAACACCCACAACCCCAGCCACATTGCATAGCTTTCTCAAATCCTTTTGCATGACTACTTTCTCTTGCATGACCGGATCTTCAAACCACACGGTTTTAGCTCTTTTACTTTTGGATTCAGAATAACTATTGCCTTCAAAAGCAGTGTTGAGCTTCGCTAATACATCCAGATTACCGGTTTTATCTTGAAGAACTCGAGTCACTGCCACTAAACGATCAGATTGGCTCGGATCGGCGCTAGAAAACAATACAACTCTGTCTTTAAGCTCAGTGCCGTAGTTCACATCGTAGCCAGCGTAGGGAACAAAAACCGCTTCCTCGAGAAGACATTTAGCAGGTAACTCACTGAGTGATATTTTTTCTTCAGCCGCCAATTTTTCAGTCTGTTCAGCGTTTAATAGTAGCTTATCAGCGCTGCAGCTAGCAGTATCACCACCCTGCTCAAGACAGACATGCTGCTGCGAGCGCACAAACTCACGACGTAGCTTCTGAAGCTTAGATGACACTCTTTGACGCTTTACTTCACACGGTGAGACGCTCAACCCTGATCTCTGCGTTAGCTTCTCTAAGTTTATTTTAGAAAAGTCACTACCCGCCAGAGTTGATTCAATAGCTTCCAACGATTCGGCTATAGTCATGTCTAGGCTGACTCCCAACACCTTGAGCGTTCTAGGTGAAAAATCCACAGTCGGCTCTTTTGCCACTACTGCTTGCACTGGTTCGACTGCCACAACTTTCTGCTTTGGTTCAACGGATTTATCCGCCGCGATCATTGTATTTTCTGCGGCTGTTTTTAACGTCCACTCACGCACTAAATTCGTCAATTCAGCATCTAAGAACACACTCAACTTCATAACTGAGGCATCAAAGATCGTCTTGCTTCTATATCTCGAAGTATCTACCTTTGATGGTGTCAAATGCATTTGAATCACCGCAAACAAAAAAGGTTTATCAGGCATAACTTGCTGACTTCGACCTGGCCTCAATTCATCAATAGACAGCATAAGCTTTTCAGCATCATCAGCACTCATGTCTAAAGTTTCGGGTAAGCCTGTAACCGTGTTCTTAAAGTCTGTATCAAATCCACATCCCGCATGGGCACGGAGCGATGAATAGCTGGGTGCAATTAGCGGAAAAGACTGTTTCTCAAAATCATAGTTACCCAGCTTTACGTTGCTTACAAAAGCGAGCTTTGACGGAAAGCTTGGCAACGCAGCTTGTAGTTTGGGCCACTGTGTATCAACAAATGCGGTTCTTGAGCGTTGCTTTTCAAATTCATCGGTACCTGCCCAATGGCCTAGCCCTGCATCTAAACTAGAAGCCTTGGATTTATTAATAGTCACGTATTTGAAACGATCGTCAGGCTCTAAGAAACGACTAGCGAGGCACAAGGAGATGACGTTGGAGATATGGTCACTTTGTTTGGTTGTGAGTTCAGCACCGCTTTTTTGCCAAGCAGAGATAGTCAACAGGTCCATATACCTCGCGAGCTCAGCCTTATCAAGGTCGCTGAAATCTAGCTCCAGCGCTGTCAACGAACCCGGCGTAGCTGGATACTCGCCGAAACGCCTTAGAGCTAGCGTATCTTGCAAAGTGCCAGAGCAATCCTCACCGCAATCAAGCGAGCTAGCCCCATTTTCAGAGACCGCTAGGGTAGGCTCAGTAGCTGTATTATCTGTGCTCGCAGCAATCTCCTGATTACCCACATAAGCAACTGCGTACTGCTTACTTTTTGTGGCCCGAGCTATGGTGAACGTCAGCTCTGAACTATCTTCGCCACTGTACAGTTCTGCACTAACAGGCTCCGCCACATATCTTGTTTGATTATACTTGTCGGTTTGGGTTCTTAAATCAAGATACGTTGTTTGCTGAAAAATTTTACTGTCCCGATCATTGCCTAGTTTTTCCAACAGCAATTCGGCTTCTGCAGCTGCCATTTTCAAGGAGTCTGCAATCGCTAAATATTCAGAGTTTTTTGCAAACTCAACGGTGCCTTTGCATGCTCCAGACAAGCCAATATTGCTAGGGTTAAATGGCCTCTTTGAAGAAAAAGAAGCCCCATAACGCAATTTAAATTCTTGCTGCTCAAAGTCGTATTCACCAAGCTCAAAATTAGACCTAACGGCGACTTGTGTAGGTACATTTCTACTTGCATCAACAAAACGAGGCAGCTCATTTTGTATAAACGCAGCGTGAGCTCGACGGTTAGCAAACTCGTTATCGCCTTTCCAAAACCTCAGTGCC
>ENA-ORXM01001212-ORXM01001212.1-marine-metagenome-genome-assembly--contig:-NODE-1212-length-37593-cov-4.289077_pt1 | contig 37593 bp, 39 predicted proteins | sample MGYA00237867_ERZ511480 | MGnify/ENA primary metagenome ERZ511480 (study PRJEB26309, sample SAMN06266103) | marine metagenome | isolation source: Algal blade | place: United Kingdom:Sidmouth, United... | reverse complement strand
AAATTGGGTCCGCGCTGCGAAATCTAGATATTCCTTACATTGTCGCGCCGCACGATCCGTTTCACCCGAGCCTTTTTGAAAGTAAGCGGCTCACCAGGTGGTTTTACTGGCACCTTTTTGAAAAGCGTATGCTCGAGCATGCATGCGCCGTACAAATTTTGGACGAGCGACATAAGACCTGGTTGCAACGCAGAGGCATTCACCGACCCGTTGTAGTCACACCTAACGGTTTTGATTCAGACAATGTTCCCCCTAGCGCGGAACTTTCCTGGTCATGTAGTAAAGAACTTAAACTTATTTTTCTAGGCCGACTTGACGTGCATAATAAAGGTTTAGATTTATTGCTCGAGGCGCTAGCAGCGTTTGACAAAAAATTTAATTTGACCCTCCAGGGACCTAACCAAGAAGGCGCTGCGCCTCTAGAAACTCTTGCCGATAAACTTGATTTGCGTGAAAAGGTATTTATTAAAACGCCTGACTATTCAAAAAGCTCCACACAGATTATGGCTGACTACGATGTTTTCTGCTTGCCCTCACGTTTTGAGGGCTTTGGTTTAGCGGCGCTCGAGGCTATGCTCACCGCCAGAGTCCTGCTCGTCTCGGACATTGCGGGCATAGCGCCCCACGTTAGAAACGCAGACTGCGGCGTGACAGTCGAACCCACGCCACAGTCTATTTGCGCGGGTTTAGAAACACTGTTTGCGCGGAAGAGTGAGTGGCGAGAGATGGGTTTGCGGGGTCGAAACTACGCGCTTAAACACCTGCACTGGAATGAAATTGCCGCCAAGGCATTAGCTGAATACGAGAAGGTCTTATCTTAGCTTCTCAGTAATTCACCTTGCTGCGCTCGAGAAACTTCCCGCGCCCACTTTCCCCCAGCCACTTCTTACCGTCGACAATCAGTTCGCCGCGGCTAAACACTTTGGCAGGCACGCCCGTAACGGTTTTGCCTTCGTAGAGATTATAGTCAACATTCATATGGTGCTTTTTCGCGCTGATGGTTTTCTTTTCTCGAGGGTTCCATAAAACGATATCGGCGTCTGCCCCAACGGCAACGGTGCCCTTCTTAGGATAGAGACCAAAAAGTTTTGCTGGATTCGTCGCGGTGAGTTCGACCCACCTATTGAGGCTAATTTTTTTCTTGCGTACGCCCTCGCTGTAAAGAATCATCATACGGTCTTCAATGCCAGGAACACCGTTGGGGATTTTTGAAAAGTCGCCCTTACCCATATCTTTTTGTCCCTTGAACTTAAATACGCAGTGGTCGGTGCTAATAGCCTCGAGGGTTCCGTCAGCAACAGCTTCCCAGAGTGCTGCTTGGTCCGCTTTGGTGCGCATGGGCGGGCTGCACACATACTTAGCCCCCTGAAACCTCGGCTTCGCCAAATCTTTTTCGGTCATGAAGAAATACTGTGTACAGGTTTCACCGTGCACGTTCCAGCCCTTTTTCTGACCCAAGCGGAGTTGCTCAAGCGCGCCCTCACAGGTCATGTGAACCACATACAGTGGCGCGTTCGCCATGCCTGCCATCGCCACAGCGCGGCCCGTCGCTTCGGCTTCGGCGTGGGCAGGCCGGGTTTTAGCGTGATAGATGGGGTCGGTATTGCCAGCCTCTAAAGCTTCATTCACCAACACATCGATAACATCACCATTTTCCGCGTGAACCATCGTCAAAATACCGTTATCCGCAGCAATGCGCATGGAGCGAAAGAGGGTTTCATCATCGACCATCAGTGCGCCCTTATAAGCCATAAATAGTTTGATGGAGGTAACGCCCATGCTGGGTAACTGTGGCAGTTCCGCCATTGTCTTTTTATTCAAGTCGGTAATAGCAACGTGAAAGCCGTAGTCGATACCGGACTTTCCGTCGGCTTTTTTGTGCCAGCCCTCGAGAGCCTTCTTAAAACTCTGGCGCTTACCCTGAATACAAAAGTCAATGTGGCTCGTCGTGCCGCCAAAAGCTGCCGCCTTATGCCCCGTATCAAAATCATCATTCGACACGGTGCCGCCAAAGGGCATGTCCAAGTGTGTGTGAACATCGATGCCACCAGGGATGATGTAGTGCCCCTTCGCGTCAATCGTTTCATCGGCATTGTCTTTAAGCTTTTTGCCGATTTTGGTGATTTGTTCGCCTTCGATTAGAAGGTCTGCTTTGTAAGTGTCGCTTGCGGTGACAATGGTTCCGTTTTTTATAAGTGTGCTCATTATTTACCTCCTAAGATGCCAAGGGCGAATACAGAATTCGCCCCACCATTAGTGAATATCAATACCAACCTTCTCACGGTATTTTTTCATCTCATCCCAATTGGTCGTAATTTCTGGCAGCTTCTGCGTAATCTCGCCCCAGGTAACGCTGCTACGCTCTGGCGCAACTTCCACCATACTAATACAACCATCTACCGGACAAACGAGCGAGCAAAGGTTACAACCCACACAGTCATCCTCACGCACGACGGGTTGCGGTTTGGCGCTACCTGTATACGCTGACGGGTTGATTTTTGCGCCATCCACTGTCAGGTCGATGCACTGGTGCGCTCCTTCATCACAGGCGATATAGCAGAGGTTGCAGTTAATGCACTTGGCCTCGTCAATACGTGCCACAACCTTATAGGAAAGGTTGAGTTCGTTGAACGCAGAGTATTTTGGTACCGCTGCGCCGATGACCTCTTTTATAGAGGCTGCCCCTTTTTCGTCTAACCAGTTTGAAAGACCGTCGGTCAAATCTTCGATAATGCGAAAACCGTAGTGCATCACCGCGGTGCAAACCTGCAAGCTCGTTGCGCCCAGCAGCAAAAACTCCGCCGCGTCGCGCCAGGTTTGAATGCCGCCCATGCCGGACACGGGCAGCGTTTGCCCGCCGAACTCATCAATCTGCATAACCTCAGAAAGCATACTGAGGGCGATGGGTTTCACCGCGGGACCCGCGTAGCCGCCGTGCCCACCTTTGCCCCCGACATTGGGTTTGAGTTGGAAGCTGTCCAAATCCACCCCAATCACCGAGTTGATGGTGTTGATTAGGGAGATAGCGTCAGCCTTGCCCGCAACGGCAGCTCGAGCCGGAGGCTTTATATCCGTAATATTCGGTGTCAGTTTGACAATCACGGGAATGTTAGCAACGCTCGTTACCCACTCGGTAATCATGGTGCAGTATTCGGGCACTTGACCTACCGCCGAGCCCATACCGCGTTCACTCATACCGTGGGGGCAACCATAGTTCAGCTCAATCGCGTCCGCACCTGTATCTTCAATGCGCTTGACGGCGTCAGCCCAAACTTTCGGATCGGACTCGAACATGGCGGAGACAACCACCGCTCTATCAGGCCAGAGCTTTTTGACTTCGGCAATTTCGCGCAAATTTACAGCTAAGGGCCTATCACTAATCAGCTCAATATTGTTTATCGCCGCGAGTTTGTTGCCGTTATACTCCCAACCCCCATAGCGGCTCGAGACATTCAGCACAGGTGTCCCAATCGTCTTCCAAACCGCGCCGCCCCAGCCTTGCTCGAAAGCTTTATTCACCTGATACGCGCTGTTCGTCGGCGGGGCCGAGGCGAGCCAGAAAGGATTGGGCGAGCGGACGCCTGCGAAATTGATGGATAGGTCAGCCATAAATATCCTTAAAGAAAGATGAAAGAAGGAAAAAGGAAGAAAAAGGCTTTGATCTTTCTTCTTTCATTTTCCTTCTTCCTTTTCAGCCAGCCACTGGTGAATCGAACGTGCCGCGATTTTTCCGTCCTCTGCGGCTGTAACTGTCATTGCCTCACCCTCGAGTCTTATACAGTCACCCCCTGCAAAAATTTTGGAGTTAGACGTGCGTAACTGCTCGTCGGTTTTGATGTAGCCTTTTTCCGTCTCGAGCCCGAACGCTTCGTGCAGACCGCGCAACTTTTCTTGACCGATGGCTTTGATAACGTGGTCACACCCTAAAACCCACTCACTACCCTCGACGGGTTCAGGACGGCGGCGACCATCTGCGCCAGCTTCACCCAATTCCATACGAATACATTTGAGGCCAACGACTTTGCCGTTCTCTCCGAGGATTTCAATGGGCTGCGTTAAAAAGCGAAACTCGACGCGCTCATTTTTTATGAAGTCGTACTCGAACGTGTAGGCGGGCATCTCGAGGTCAGTCCGTCTATAAACAATCGTGACGCGCTCGGCACCTAAGCGCTTAGCAATAGTGGCGGCGTCGATGCCCGTATTTCCTGCACCGATGACAGCAACATGTTTGCCAATAGGTAAATTTCGGAGTTGCTCGAGACCCTCTTTTTCCGCCAGCTTTGTTTCAGCAATAAACGAGAGGGCTTCCGTCACGCCCTCCAAATCTTCACCAGGAATACATAAATTAGGAACCTTACCCATACCCGCGCCGATGAAAACGGCGTCGTAATCATTCAACAGGGCGTCAGTTGAAATGTCCGCTCCAACCTCACTGTTCGTCTTCACCTCGACGCCGAGTTTTTCGACAAACTCGACCTCTTCTAGGGCAACACGAATCGGTTCACGCATAACGACAATCCCATACGTCGAGAGGCCGCCAGGCAGGTCGTTCTTTTCAAATACGGTTGCATCGTAACCGAGTTTGGCAAGTTCGCCCGCGCAGGTGAGGCCTGCCGGACCCGCGCCGATAACCGCAACCTTCTTACCGTTTTTCTCAGCAAGGTCAAAGGGTTGGATATCGCGCTCGTATAGATAATCGGTCGCGTAGCGCTGTAAGCGCCCAATCTCGATAGGCTTTTCATTCTCGGCGTTCAGCACGCACGCGCCTTCGCAGAGTTCTTCGACGGGGCAAACCCTCGAGCACGTCGCGCCCATCAGGTTAGCTTCAAGTATTGTCTTAGCCGAACCAAGTACATTATCTGTCGAGATTTTGCGAATAAAGGTCGGTACGTCAATGCTGGTCGGGCAAGCTTTTATGCAAGGTGCATCGAAACAGTAAAGGCAGCGGTTCGCTTCTGTTCGAGCCTCGTTTTTCGACATAGGCGGCTTGAGTTCGGTGAAGCGCGTTTGCAATTCTTCTAAAGTGAGGTTTGTGGTGTCCATGAATGGCGAGGAGTCAGGATTCAGTAGTCAGAATTCAGAAGGGTTTGAACCTACTGACTACCGAATTCTGGCTACTGACTACTCCTTTCGAAAACCAAAAGTAGATTCTGCACTTCAATGCTCCACAAGTTCGTTATACATATCCGGTCTACGGTCACGGTAGAACTGCCACAAGTCACGTACCTCACGAATCATGTCCATGTCAAGTTCAGCAGTTATCAGCTCGTCTTTGTCGCGGCTGGCTTCGGCGATGAATTGACCGCGCGGGTTAACGAAATAACTCTGACCGTAAAACTCGCCAATGTCCCATGGTTGTTCATGCCCAACGCGGTTGATGGCGCCGACAAAGTAACCGTTGGCAACGGCGTGGGCGGGTTGCTCGAGCTTCCACAAGTATTCGCTCAAGCCCGCGACGGTAGCTGAGGGATTAAAGACAATTTCAGCACCATTTAGACCAAGTGCCCGCGCCCCCTCAGGAAAGTGGCGGTCATAACAAATGTAAACGCCTACTTTACCCACGGCCGTTTCAAACACGGGATAACCCAAATTGCCAGGGCGGAAAAAGAACTTTTCATAAAAGCCTGCCACCTGCGGAATATGCGTTTTGCGGTACTTACCCAAATAGCTGCCGTCGGCGTCTATAACAGCGGCGGTGTTGTAGTAAACGCCCGTCATTTCCTCTTCATAAATTGGCACAATAATAACCATGCCGTACTGTTTGGCAAGCTCCATCATCATCTGGGTTGTTTCACCGTCGGGGATACTTTCGGCGGTGGTGTACCACTTGCTATCCTGAGAGGGGCAAAAGTAGGGACCATAAAAAATCTCTTGCAAGCATAGAACCTGCACGCCCCCTTTGCCTGCCTCTTCAATAAGCGGAATGTGCTTCTCAATCATGGTCTTCTTGATTTTTTGCAGGTCGTCGTCACCGGGTATAGGGTTAGATGCCTGAATAAGTCCGCCTTTGATAATTGCCATCTGGCCTCCTTTGTAACATAGGCTTAGTAACATAGGCTTCTGGAGCACTTTGCTCGCTTGTGAAACAACGCTCATTTTTTTAGTACACCGTTAAGCGTCATCATACGGTTGTACCCTCAGCGCTGTAAAGCGAATTAAATGCGACGCCTGTACCTGAAAATGTGGGGAATTTGTGTATGATTAGAGCTATGGAAGGTGACGAAATCAGAGTAGCCGCAGTATTTGAAAATGGGGTATTTCGTCCTGCGGAGGCCCCTGAGCTAGCGCCCGGTACACACGTCATGCTAAGCGTCACCACTGTCAAAACAAACGCCTCAATTCATGATAAAGGACGGGATAAAGTGATAGAAACAACCCTCTTTGCACCTAAGGAAACCAACTTTGTAGTTATTTCTGAGGATGCTGACCTGCGCGAAGTTGCGGTAAATTATTGGCCTAAAGAGTGTGTCTCCGCGTCCGAGGTGAGACGCCGCAGTGTTCCGAAAGTTCCTGTTCGCAAGCAACCTGCCGACGATTCAGACCTGCTTATCATTGACGACATAGATAGCGTTCAAAACTAGACTTAACAGACCCTCTAAAAAATAGCTTTTCAGCGTAAGTCCTTTTATCAGCAAAATTTTCCAAAACCTTCAAACGAAAAAATTAACTTAGTACCGATGACAAGTAGAAACGACGCCTCTGTAGTGCGGTCACTAACCGCCTGGCAGGGGTGCCGAATTATTCGCCCGCTTGAGGGCGGCTTTCGCAACCATGTCTACCTGGCTGAGCGTGACGGCGAATTTCTAGTGGTCAAAACCACGCGCCGGAGCGAGGCAGCGCTGACTTGGCTCCTTGATGTTCAGGAGCGGGCTCGAGAGGTTGGCTTTATCGTTCCCGAATTTGTCTTGAGTGACCAAGGGTGTGTTGTGATAGAGGGCATTACGGTAGAAAAATTTGTTACAGGTGAAGCACTTTCTGGACTCGAGCGTCCTGAACTAAGCCGCCTTATTAACGCTTTTCACGCGGCGACTTTAGATATTTCGCAGAGACCAGGCTTCGCTTCTGCGAAAGACCTTCTAAGCGTAGCGCAGGGTGGCGATGTCGACTTTCGCCCAATGCCACCGGCGCTTGTTGCAAGGTGTCGTGAGGCGTGGCGACACCTTCCTGACGAACCGTCGGCTGTGGTTCACAGCGACCTCAACCTGGGCAACCTGCTCGAGACCCCCGGCGGACACATAGCGCTGCTCGACTGGGATGAAACGAGGGTCGATGTCCCCTTTTTCGATACTGCGGTGCTCCGGCAAGAAAGGTTAAAACCTTGGGAAAAGCAAATTCTAACCGCCTGGGAGGTCGCCGTGTCCTGGCAGATAGAACCCAAATATGCGCGGCAGCAGGCGCTCGAGCTGCGCCGCCACGACTAAGCTATACCCGCATCATTATTTCTACAGGCACTAATCGAATACATCCTACTGACTCCTGAATTCTTATCTACAAAACAGCAACCGTCAGACTATACAAGCTAATCCCGCAACAAAACCCACCTTCAAATGCGTAGCTTTGAACGAATAACGCGGTGTAAAAGCGTTAGACTGGGGCTTAATGGATTTAAGCAGCGAAGAACTATTCGACTTTTTTAAAGGTCATCCCGAAAAACCCTGGCACGTACAGGAGTTACAAAAGCGGCTCAAAGTAAAGAACCGCACCCCCTTGCGCCACGCGCTCGACGCGCTTGTCGAGGAGGGGAAGCTTGTGCGGACACGCCGCCGCAGTTACGGCCTGCCTCAAGAAATGAACCTTGTTTTGGGCCGCTTGCAAATTACCTCGGGCGGCTACGGTTTTGTCATTCCAGAAAAAGAGGGCGAAAAAGACCTCTTTATTCCTGCTGATGCACTCTTCGGCGCATGGGACGGCGACCGCGTGATGGCGCGACCTAGCCCTCACAAAGACAACGGACGCGTAAGTGGTCAAATCGTGCGCGTTTTGAAGCGTAAACACAACCACGTCGTCGGCACACTCGAGTACTCGAAAGGTTACGCCATTTTGCGCCCCGACTCTACAAAGCTGCGTGAGCGCGTGCTCTTGTTACCTGATTCGGTGGGTAAGCTCGAGGCCGGTAGCCGCATCGTTGCCAAGATGGTGTGGCCCGATGAATCAGGCGAAAAAGACCCCTTCGGAGAGGTTGAAGAAGTCCTGGGCGACGAGGCCGACCCCAAAACCGAAACGCGGGCTGTGGTTATCAAGTATGGCCTGAAAGATGAATTCGACGCCACCACCCAACAAGAAGCTGAGGCTGTACCGCCCAGTGTCAGCGGCGATATGCTCGAGGGCCGCACGGACTTACGAGGTATCAACACCTTTACCATTGACGGCGCAGACGCCAAAGACTTTGACGATGCTATCTCTTTAGAGCGCCTAACCGGGCGCGGCAAAAAGGGCTTGCTACGTGTCGGGGTTCACATTGCCGATGTGTCCTACTACGTTGCGGAAGGCACGAGTTTGGACAGGGAAGCTTTAGAGCGCGCAACGAGTGTGTATTTACCAGGTCGCGTTTTGCCTATGCTGCCTGAATCCCTGAGTAACGGCATTTGCTCACTGGTCGAAGGCGAGGCGCGCCTAGCGCTGTCAGCGATGGTAGATATTACCCGTGATGGCGACGTTAAAAGCGTCAAATTCAAAGAAACCGTGATCGAAAGTGACGCGCGACTGACCTATGACCAGGTTCAAGACTTTGCAGACGGCACAGGCCGCTTGCCCAAAGGCAAACGCAAACTCGAGCGCGACGTCAAAGTCCTGCTAGATTTAACGCAAAGCTTACGAAAGGCCCGCATTGAGAATGGCGCACTCGACTTCAACTTTACCGAAGCTAAGGTTGACGTTGATGATACCGGCGAACTCGAGCTTACACCCATTAGCTCCAACGCGGCGCGGCAACTTATTGAGGAACTGATGCTGCTAGCAAACCGCCTGGTTGCCAAAGAACTTTCAAGTAAAGATATTCCTGCGCTGTTCCGCGTACACGAAGACCCCTCGGGCGATAAGCTCGAGGCGCTAGAGCGCGCACTAGGGCGGCTCGGTTATACGATTGATTTAGCCGAAGCCAAACCGCAAGATTTGCAAGAGGTTTTGAAAACCGTCGCCGGTAAACCCGAGGCGCAACTGGTTAATACGCTACTGCTGCGTTCGCTCAAACAAGCGCGTTACAGCGCTGAGAACAAAGGGCATTTTGGGCTCGCTTTTGACAACTATTTACATTTCACAAGCCCGATTCGCCGCTACCCGGACCTGGTTGTACACCGCGTCCTGCGCGCCCTGCTTCAGCGCAGGTTGTCACCCACGCTTAAAGAACGCCTCAAAAGTGACTTTCCGGGACTGGGGGAGCACACAAGCGAACGTGAGCGCAACGCCGAAGACGCCGAGCGCGACTTAACGCGCTTTTACCACGCCCGCTGGGCAAAAGAGCACGTCGGTGAAGTGTTCACAGGCATGATTAGCGGCGTGACGAATTTTGGCGTATTTACCGCGCTCCCTAACGGTGTCGAGGGGCTTATCCACGTGTCGCAACTTGATGATGACTATTACGTTTATTTAGAAGATTCCCTGATGCTTCTAGGCAAACACTCGCGTAAAAAGTTTCGTATGGGCGATAAGCTCGAGGTCAAAATACTCGCAGCGAATCCCGTACAGCGCCAAATCGACCTTATCCCAGGGCATCAGGATATGCCAGAGCCAGATACTGAGGAAAAAGCAGAGAGAACCGCGCCGCGCAAACCGCCTAAGGAACTTAAAACTCCGCTTAGTACGCGCAAGTCACACCCCAAAGAGGCAGAACGGGCTGAGAAAAATGCTGAGGCCCGAAATGATGAAGCCAATGAAGTGCCCGCAAAGGCAAAGAGCAGGTCGTCTAAGCGGGGTACAAAAGCTAAAGATGAGGCTCGAGCTAAGCCAAGTCCAAAGCCTGTGCGCAAACCCGGCAAGCGGCGCGTCTTAGTTTTTGGCGATCCCGGCCTCAAGAAATAAAGACGTATGAGTTTCGAGCCTCAAGTAATGTGCGAAAAGTGTCAAACGGTGTTTCCGTCAGGGGCAGGGCAAAAGGACAGAGTGACCTGCCCAGCTTGCGACCATGAAGGTACACCCGGCCGCGTTATGAAGGTCACGGGCTTTCCAAGCCTCGAGACCTTCAGGCGCAATTGGCAACAGGCTAAAAAGAGTGAAGAGAGTTAAAAAGTTTGGGCCCAGGTCCAGCATTCGTGACATTGGGGTCAAGGTCGAAGCTTAGGCACAGCAGGAGAAAGTGGAAAAACTTTCTCCTTTTTCCTTTTCACTTTCTTCCACATCTTTTTCATTCGTCCTGAGCATGATCTAACTTAAGCGTTTCTCAGCTCACAAGGCTGAGCAGTTTGAACCCTAAAAAAGCGCAGCCAAAGCCGCCTGCAAAAAATATGCAGAGGACCAGGCGGATTGGCAATGTGACTTTCACGCTCTATGAGTAGCACGTGACCTCTTACAAAAAGCTCAAATTTTTAAACGCACCCTAACGAAAACTCTGCCTCCTATGACCTCCAAGTTTCATTTTTTACCTATTCTATTTTGTATGATGGACCCCAAAGGATGACAACATTTAAGGCGCGACCAACCAGTAGTTGGCGGCGGTGTAGCCAGCTTTAGAGTAAACTAAAGACTACACGAACGTTTGGCCTCACCCCTATTAGCCTCACTTGTAAAGGAGTACCGATAATGGCCCTATCCACCCCGACCAAAACGCAGGAATTACTCGAGCGTCAGAAAAAGGTTCTACTTCCGCAGCAAAGCCGGATGCTTTACTACGGCGACGAACCTATCGCTGTCGACCACGCGAAAGACAGTCACCTGTGGGACACCGAGGGCAACAAATACCTCGACTTTTTCGGCGGTATTTTAACCGTATCGGTGGGTCACTGTAATGAAGAGGTTGTCGAAGCCACCTACGAGCAAATGAAAACGGCGGGCCACACCAGCACCCTCTATTTGAATGAAATCACTGTCAAAGTGGCTGAAAAAATGGCCGAGGTTACGCCGGGTCGTTTGCAGGTCAGCTTTTTTACCAATAGCGGGACTGAAGCTGATGAAATGGCTGTCATGGCGGCGCGCTCTTATACGGGTAATACCGATGTTATCGGCTTGCGCCACGCTTATTCAGGCCGCTCGGTCAGCATGATGAGCATGACGGCCCACTCGAACTGGAAACTCGGCGGTGTATCAGACGGCACTATCAAACACGTGCGCGCCCCCAACATGTACCGCCGCCCCGACGGAATGAGCGAGGAGCAGTATCTAGACTTTTTAGTTCAAGACTTAGAAGATTTTATCGCCACCTGCACAAACGGACGCATCGCTGCCTTTATGGCAGAGCCAATTCAGGGCGTGGGCGGCTTTGTGGTGATTCCCAAAGATTATTTCAAACGTGTGCTGCCCATTGTCAAAGCGGCGGGCGGCGTGCTGATTATTGACGAAGTGCAAACCGGCTGGGGCCGTACGGGACAACACTGGTGCGGTATCGAACACTGGGGCGTCGAGCCAGATATTATGACCTTCGCCAAAGGCATTGCTAACGGCGCACCCGTGGGTTGCACCGTCATGACGCCTGAGGTTGCCGAGAGCATCACCAACCCGACCCTGTCGACCTTTGGCGGCAACCCCATATCGATGGCGCAAACTTACGCGACCATTAACTATATTGATAAACACCGTTTGTGGGATAACGCTGCGGTGCAAGGGGCGCGGCTGCATGAGCGTTTGGAAACCATGTGCAAACCTTACGACTTTGTCGGTGAGGTTCGCGGTATGGGGCTTATGCAAGCCATTGAGATGGTCGAGCCTGGCACGAAAAACCACAACCCCGCCAAAGCGACGGCACTTGCAAATGCCGCTAGAAAGCACGGTCTACTTCTCGGTAAGGGCGGGCGCTACGGTAATGTCATGCGGATTGCGCCTATGCTGAACGTAACTGCCGAGCTGATTGATGAGGGCTGTGATTTGCTGGAGAAGGCGCTTAAAGATATTGCTTAGGAGCGGTTAAAGCTTGCAACTTAAAGGGGGTTCATAGAAGTGGATACACAAGAGCAAATTGAGGCTATGGAAACTTTGGCCGAGCAGTTGGGTGACATAGCGAACAGCTACCAGGCGCTTATAGAAAAGATGGCCAGAGCCCAAATGGAGTTGGATGGTGTAGACGAATTAGCCGATATCAGCGAAAGGTTGGACGGCCCATTCAAACACGTGTCTAACGACCATGAGGCTATCTCGAGCCTGGTGGATGATGTGCAGATGAAAATAAACCAGTTGGGGATGGAAGATAGCTAGAAACTGTTAGGAAAATGAAATTAAAAATTTAGGGAGACTCGAGCACACTCAAACCTCCCTAAATTTTTAATTTCTTGACATAACGTAAACCATACAAAACCCAATTTGCAAAACAACTATCCCGATAAACAGCGCTCGAAAAGATTTTTTCAGCGTCTTATGCCGGAGAAATTGTTGACTTGCAAAGGCGGCGGGCGTACCCCCAAGTAAAGCGAGCAGATGCAGGACTTTCTCGGGCACGCGTAAGCGCGCACCGCCCGCCACGCTCTTATCGTAAACATATAATATAAAGGTGCTTATATTGATAGCGATTAGATAGGCCCATAGCCAACTTAGACCTACCCAAAGTGCAGCCACGCTAGCAACAACCAACATTATCAAACTCGCTAGACCGATAAAAAGTGCCGAGGGTGAACGCTGCGCTGCACCAGGTAAAACATTAACCGCGGCGTGCCCCCGGTCAGTCGCCGTAACATCAAAAGTAACGCTCTGACCTTGACTAAGGGCTTTACGTCCCTGCACGCTTTTTATGTGGACGAATACATCTTCTTTTAGCGCTTCGGTTCGTATAAAACCAAATCCACGTTCAGCATTGAATTTTACAACGACACCCTTCATAACTAAGTGCAGTATAACGTGCTACTTGAAGTCATTTGCAAAAAGAAAAACCCTTTACTGGATAGTTTTTTACTTGCACGACTTCTCTGCTCTCGAGCCTCACCCTCCCCAATTTCCCCTCTCGAGCGTGATGCTTAGCCAGACCAACTTTACAAGCGCTTGCTATAGTTAATCGACAACAAGAGGATGGGCAACAAAGAGCAATGGGGTACGGGAGAGTCACGGTCACACCGTGCCTGAAGCAGAATGCAAACAAACGGTTTTGACTACTTTATAAAATATTTTTTCAGCACCTATTTTAGACCTGCACACCTACTTGGCATCATTCTGATTATGATGGCTGCCTCCCTCGGCTCGGCGCAGGCGTTTGTGAATTTTAACGAGACAAGAGCCCTGTTAGAAACAGAACGCAATACGATAGAGGTCGTGGCCCGCTACGGGCTCAGTGTCGTCGCTGTCAGTAGCCGAGATAGTGAACCGAGTTTTAACATTTCTGACAAACTGCTAGAAAGTCATGAGGGAAGCGGCTTTTTGGTTGACCTTTTGGGGAAACGCTATATCGTAACGAATTTTCACGTCGTGGCGTCTAGCGCTTTTGCAAACGGTAGCCCCCGACCTGACGCCACCCTCGAGGTAAGTTTTTTCCACCGTCACCCAGCCGTACGTGTACCCGTACAAATTTTTCACGCTGATATTGAGCGTGATATTGCCCTGCTTGAGCCCTTAGCAGGTGTTCAGTTTCCTGATATCGCGCCCTTACCCCTTGGAAGTTCACCTGCCTTACAGGTCGGTCAAAAAGTTATCGCTATCGGTAGCCCTTTCGGTCTAGATACCACCGTGACCTCTGGCATTGTCTCGGCCCTGAATCGGCGCTTACCCAACGTCGACCAGGCCATGATTCAAACCGACGCGGCAGTGAATCCCGGCAGTTCTGGGGGGCCGCTGTTGAGTGCGCGGGGCGAGGTCATAGGCATCAACACAGCTCTATTCAATCCGAGCGGCGGCGTTTTTGTCGGCGTCGGTTTGGCGGTGCCAAGTCAAGATATCGTGCAGAGTTTACGCGGTGTCGGGCTTGATATAGCAGTATCTGTTCCTGAACCTGTCACCGAACAAAGAGCCGCCGACCCAGGTTTATCGCTTATTGAAGTGCAAGCCCTACCTAGAAGTGTCAGGGTCCTGTTTGGCGTACCTGAAGACGGGTTGCTCGTTTTAAGTGTGGGCAACCACGGCTCGGCTCGAGCGGCGGGTTTGCGTGAAAGTGAGCGCACCGTATCTTACGGCAATACCCAGTTGCAAATAGGCGGTGACGTTATCGTCGCCGTAGACGGGGTGCCCGTCGGCGCAACCGAGCAACTTACGCATCTGCTCAACGTGCAGAACGGGACACGGCAAGTAACGGTTATGCGCAGTGGGCAAGAAGTCACACTGCTCATGAATGCTTATTGATATTAGGTGCTACGTAATAACTTCACATACTGTTCGAACCCATTTATACTGCTCCCCTTTTTGAGATAATGAACTGAATGCGTAAAAAATGTTGTTTGGCTAAGTGCCTTTAGACTTCTTGCGAAAGTATCAACTGAGCAACGATAAAGCCGATTCGTATCGCAGATATTTTTAGCACTTGCAGCAAATCCTCCGACACTCTGAGTACGTCGGTTGGTAACCGCTAACGCTCAAAAAGTATGGCAACATTGCCATACTTTTTGCAAACGCTATTTGACTTATGCAAGAGGTCTATTTTTGAACGAAGCATGACCCTTTTTGAACATAGTGATAAGCGCTCCAAAGGTAATAATCTTGCTCGCAATATAGTGTTTGCGAATATCTCACATGCGTTCGACATGACAAATCTGGTCTGATTGTTATGAGATGCCTCCCTAAACAAGTTCTAGAGATATCATTGAAACATTGAACCCAGTTAAGGTTTTATAAAAGCACAAGTGTTAAACTAGGGGCTGACTAGGCTATTTATTTGGGCAGTTCCTTGCCTAAACAGACCACATTCGGAGGCAGGCATGATTTCGGTAACAGATTTGCGTAACAACAGTAAAGTGCTCATGGACGGGGCGCTGTGGGAATGCATGGAATTTCAGCACCAGAAAATTGGGCGCGGCGGCGCAAAAGTCGTGGCGAAATTCCGTAATTTGGAAACGGGCTCGATTGTCGAGCGCAGCTTTAACTCTGGCGAGAAACTGCAAGATATTTTTATCGATTACCGCACTATGCAGTATCTTTATAACGACGGCACCAACTACACCTTTATGGACATGGAGACTTTCGAGCAACCTACCCTGACACGTGAGCAAATTGGAGATGGGGCTAAATTTCTCAAAGAAAATTTAGAAGTCACGGTGGATTACTACGATGGTCGCGCGCTTAAAGTTACGCTGCCTAACGTCGTCGAGTTGAAAATTGTTCGCACCGACCCGGGCGTTAAAGGGGACACGGTTTCAGGCGGTTCTAAACCTGCGGAGTTAGAGAGCGGCGCGAGTGTCAATGTACCTCTATTTATTGACCAGGGAGAAACGATTCGCGTTGATACGCGTTCAGGTGATTATCTAGGACGCGCCTGATGGACGTTAAGGACATTAAAAAACTTTTAGAAAGTATGGCCGAGGCGGACGCTAGCGAACTTAGCCTGGAAACAGGCGATTACAAACTGAGCGTTAAGCGCGGCGCGGCCTCTGCCCCGCAAGTTACTTTTGTTGATGCACCTGCACCGCAAGTCGTTCAGCAAGCGCAACCTCAGGTTCAAGTTCCACAAGCTCAAGCGCCACAAGCTCAAGCTGCGGCCCCTGCGCCACAAGCTGCGCCGCCCGCTCAAGCGGAAGAGACTGCGCCCCCTGCAAACAGCAACTTAAAAGACGTTACTGCGCCAATTGTCGGTACTTTCTACTCTTCTTCAGCGCCGGACGCTCCCGCCTATGTTAAGGTCGGCGACCACGTCGAGAAGGGCGCGATTTTGTGCATTATCGAGGCTATGAAGCTGATGAACGAAATCGAGGCCGAGACCGCAGGCACGGTATCTGAGATTCTAGTCGCAAACGAAGAACCAGTCGAATACGGTCAGGTGCTGTTTCGCATTGACCCGAGCTAGTGCGTTGTTACAGATATGAATGAGATCAATATTTTAGTTCGACGTTCTAAGTGTAGTGGGTGCAGCACCGGAGCTGCATGCCAAAACGAGGCACCAACTATGATTCGGAATAGACGAAAATTGCAGCGCTTCGGCGCTGCTGCGGTGGAAAATGTTCGATAAAATTTTGATAGCCAATCGGGGCGAAATTGCCCTGCGCGTTTTGCGCGCCGCCAAAGAACTCGGCGTGCGCACGGTGATGGTCTATTCCAAGGCCGATGAAACCTCGCTGCCTGTCCTACTCGCTGACGAGTCTATCTGTATTGGCCCGGGACCCTCAGGTCAGTCCTATCTCAATATTCCTAATATCTTATCCGCGGCTATCGTTACAGGTGCCGAAGCGATTCATCCTGGTTACGGCTTTCTAGCAGAAAATCCCGAATTTGCAGAGAAGTGTGAAGAGCATAACCTGACCTTTATCGGTCCCAGGGCCGAGAATATTCGCCGCATCGGTGACAAGGCGAGTGCCCGCGCCTTAGCGCAAGAGGCCGAGGTACCCCTGACCCCAGGTTCGGGAGCGTTGGACGGGTTAAAGCACGCTGCAAGTTTGGCCGGGGAAATCGGTTACCCCGTGATTTTGAACGCCTCAGCGGGGGGCGGGGGGCGCGGCATGCGGGTGGTGCATAGCCCTGGGGAACTCGAGCGTAACCTACAAAACGCTCAAGAAGAGGCCAGGGCCGCCTTTGGTAATCCTGAAATGTATATGGAAAAGTTTCTCGAGGAACCGCGCCACGTCGAAATTCAAGTCTTTGGCAACGGTGAGGGCGATGTGATTCACTTTTTTGACCGCGACTGCTCGATTCAGCGGCGCTATCAGAAAGTTTTAGAAGAAGCGCCCAGTACCCTGCCAGAGAGTCTGCGTTTGGAGATTGCTGAGTCTGCGGTACGCCTTGCCAAAAGCATCAACTACCGCGGCGCAGGCACCTGCGAATTCTTGGTAGACCGCGATAACACATTTTACTTTAGCGAAATGAACACGCGTATTCAGGTCGAGCACCCCGCCACGGAAATGATTACGCGCTTCGACCTCGTTCAAGAGCAATTGCGCGTCGCCGCAGGTGAAGGCCTAAGCGTAGCTCAAGAAGATGTGCGCGTGGAAGGCCACGCGATTGAAGTGCGCATCAACGCTGAGGACCCCGAGCATGACTTTCGCCCCTCGGCTGGTACGATTACCGATGTTCACTGGCCTGGGGGTCCGGGCATACGCATCGACTCGCACGTGTATTCAGGGTACCGCATACCACCTTATTACGACAGTTTGATTGCTAAACTGATTGCCTGGGCGCCGACGCGAGAAGAGGCTATTGCCCGTATGAAACGCGCCCTGGAAGAAACCGTGCTCGAGGGCGTAAAAACAACGATTCCGTTTCACTTGCAAGTTCTGGATAACGCCTTTTTCAAACGCGGCGCGGTGTACACGAACTTTATCTCGAGGAGATTACTTAATGAGGATTGAAGATTTAAGATTGAAAGTTAATGATTGGGCGCAGTTATGACTGCGCTCATCTTTAACCGTATCGTTCTACCATGACGACCCCCAATTCTGACCTAGATATTTCGCAAGATGTTTTATTTGGCATCGCCCAACTTGCGCTGGACAAAGTTGAGGGTATGACGCCGACCACGCCGCCCGTGCGCATGGGTGAGATTTTGACCGGGCGCCGCGCTAAAGGTATTCAGGTTGAACGTAAAGAGGACGCGGTGCGTATCTTTTTATCGGTGCGCGTGACCTACGGTTTTCCTATACCAGACCTGGCTAAAGAAGCACAAGGGGCAGTGCGTGAAGCCGTGTCGTCGATGACAGGGCTCGAGGTCGACACCGTGGATGTAAGCGTGGAAGCTGTCGATGTACCCGAAACGCTAAGCCGTGGCTAGGCGCAAAGCACGCGAACTGGCCTTCCGAACCCTGTTTCAAGCCGAACGTGGTGGGGGCGACCTGGTTGAAGTCTGGGAGCAAGTACGCGCCGACCTCGCGACTGACCTTAATAACTCAGAGGAAACCGAAGCCGCTGAGACCTACGGCGACGCACTCGACACGGAGGGTATTGCTTTTGCAGACCGACTCGTGCGTACCTTTGCCGCCCAGCAGGGCGACATCGACAAAGAACTCGAGGACGCCATCGAAGGCTGGAGTTTCGGGCAAATGGCGCAAACCGACCTGAACGTATTACGGCTTGCCCTGACTGAGTTGCACTTTGAAGCCTCTGTTCCCACCCAAGTCACCATAGAAATTGCCATACGCATTGCGAAAAAGTATGGTGGCGAAGAGTCGGGCCGATTTGTCAATGGGGTACTCGCCAAACTTGTACGTAACCACGCACTCGCCGCAGAGGCGAAAAGCCCCACCCAAGTGTAAAGCCGCACCCTTCGCGCTATAGCCCAACGAAAGTGAGATTAGATGAACATCCCGCTTTTCCTAGCCCTGGTAGCCACTGCGCTCGCGCAGCTTATCAAGGTGCTTTTGGTCTTGCTCACCGAGCGGCGCTTTGCGGGTGAGCGTTTGCTCGAGACGGGCGGTATGCCCTCGTCGCACTCCGCCGCCGTGACAGCGCTAGCAACGAGTATCGGCTTCACAGAGGGAATAACTAGCCCGTACTTTGCTATTGCAATGGTCTTCGGCGGCATCGTCATGTACGACGCAACAGGCATCAGACGCGCTGCGGGCATTCAAGCTGAAATGATTAACGAACTGGTCGATAACCTCTCGCATTTATTTGATGAAGGGTTTCAGCCGCAGGTTTTGAAAACGCTGTTGGGGCATACCTATCCGCAAGTTCTAGCCGGAGCACTGCTAGGTATTTTGACGGGTCTGTGTGCAAACCTGTTCTAGTTCCTGTTGTCATTTCAATTGACATAACCGCGAGATGATAGAAGCAAGAATTAAGAAGGCTGCCAACTCCCTTTATTTATGATGTCTGTGACGAGACTATCTGCATTTCTCAAGACAGCGATCAACAAGTCCTGTTATCACTTTCTTAGCTTTATCCCTCACTTAACCTTGCCCGCGCCACCGCAGCTAGCTTGACGGACTTCGCACCAGCGCTTATCAAAACCTCCTGACACGCTGCTACCGTTGCGCCGCTCGTAATCACATCATCGACAAGTATGAGGTGTTTACCCCGTATCTTTTCAGGCGTTACGCTCAAACGAAAAGCCGAGGCGACATTTTCAGCACGCTCCGCCCTCGAGAGTCTGGCTTGTTGGCGGGTGCGCCGCGTGCGCGTCAGAGCGGGGATGTAGGGAACCTCAAGCTCGCGTGCAAGCGCTTTAGCCAGTACAGCCGCCTGGTTATAGCCACGTTGCAAGAACCTGAAACGGTGCAGCGGCACAGCACAGATAGCGTCGACTTGCCAACGGTTACTAAGAATATTTTTGGCTAACTGTGCGGAAAACAGTCGGCTAAGGCGTGTGGCCCCGTGGAACTTATAAGCTCTTATAGCCTGCTCGAGCCGCCCACCATAAGTCCCCAGGGTTACTATCTGCGGCGCAGCGCTCGGTGTGAACAAAGCCTGGTAACACGCTGTGCAGCAGCCCTCCGGACGACTCCGGTTGGTCCGGCATATTGGGCAGCGGCTTAGGGCGTTAAACGCATTCATGGTCTATTTATCATTGTAATACTTGCGCAGTTTGTTTAGCATAGGGGCATATGGAACGACCGCTTATCACTCTGTTGCGCTTTTTGGTCGACAAATCAGATGGCTTAGGCGCAGGTATTGCCGATACAACAGGTCTCATTTTGCAAAGTCACGGTCAGCACGGCGGCTATCAGCCTGAAGAAGTCGCGGCCCATTTGTCGCACATGAAACCGCCAAGGTTCAGCGAATTAACGCAGGATACGCTTGTAGAAACGTCACTTGTGGGCCAAACCTACGCCTATTACATGCGCTGGCTAGAAGGCGGGCAGCACTTTATTTATGTGATGGCAAGCAGCAAGGCCCATAACCGCGTTATCAGACTTTCCATGGTGAAGTCAGCCAGCTCATTTGAACGCGCCCTGGGTTTATCGCCAGATGGCAAACTAGAGTCAACTGTGGCGGCGGGCGAGCGACTCGAGCAGCCCCGTAAGTTTATGGGCGGCAAGCTGGTTCGCTAGCCCGCCTAAACTTTCCTTTATCAGCTCTAAGCCTTCCGCAGCTTTTTCCTCGGCAAAGCTTTGCGCGTAGTTTAACGAACCGTAGCGTCCAATAAGCTCGAGCACACTGCTAATATCCGCCTCAGTTTTTTCGTGCCGAGGCTTGCCAAGACGCTCTTTCAGTTCTTCAGTTTCCGCTTGCGTTACCTGAGAAAATAAATGAGCCAATATGAGGGTGCGTTTCGCCTCGTAAAGGTCGCCCGCAAATTCTTTGCCGTAAGCGCCGTCCTCAGTGGGTTTCAAATTGAGCACGTCATCTCGAATTTGGAAGGCGACACCCAATGCCTTACCTGCTTTTTCAAAATGCTCGTCCGGCGTTACCTGTGCGCAGAGTGCACCTAAGCGCAGAGGCGAAACAACGGTGTAATAAGCCGTTTTAAGCGTAACCATCTCGAGATAATCCCCTTCGGATAGGTCGAAGCGGTTCTGGCTCACCCAGCTTAAGTCCAGATGTTGCCCCTCAGCAGTGCGGTGAATCATCGAAATAAATTCTTTACGAATAGCCTCTGCTGGCAGCTTAGCGGGCAGTTCGTTCAAAACCTGCCACATATAAATATGAAGCGCGTCACCGACGTTAAGCGCCACAGGCATGCCGACCTGTTTATGAAGCGCAGGTGCGCCGCGCCGCTCATCGGAATCATCCTCGATATCATCATGAATAAGCACCCAGTTTTGAAAAAGCTCGAGCGCCGCCGCTACCCCAAGTGCATCCTGCCAGCGCCCCCCGTGCGCCTCGGTGGATAGCAGCACGAACAGCCCGCGCAGCTGCTTGCCACCGCGCTCAGGATAATTGCGGATAAGCCTGTAAAAATCGTCCAGGTCGGGGTTGCTGTGCCTTTGAGGAAGCGCGCCTAGTATCGTCTCCGTAAGCGCCTCACGTAGCTTATCAAGCTCCACTTATGAAGGCTCGAGCCCAGGAACAAGCTCGGCAAGTCTCGAAAAATAGCTGTGATGGGTCATATCGAGGTGCAGAGGCGTTACAGCGATGTAGCCGTCTCGCACGGTGCTGAAGTCGGTATCGGGTTCGTCACTGCCGACCAGCGTGCCCGTAAGCCAAAAGTAAGTTTCGCCGTTAGGGTCGGTGCGCTCATCGAAACCGTCATCCCAGTTGTGAGTCGAGAGTTTGGCAAGCCGCACACCTTTGGCTGTGCTAGATGGCACGTTGACATTGAGCAAAGTTTGAGCAGGTAAGCCCTCAGCCACAATTTGCGGCACGAGTTTTTCTGCGAACGTTGCCGCCTCGGAAAAGTCCAGGTCGTCATCACCAAGTTGTAAGGAAAAGGCGATGGCGGGCACGGCTAAACTGGTGGCCTCGAGCGCCGCAGCAACGGTACCTGAACTCGTAACGTCGAAGCCAAGGTTAGAGCCCAAATTAATACCCGACACGACCGCGTCCGGCTTACCCCCGTGGTGAACGCCCAACATCACGCAGTCAGCGGGTGTGCCGTCAACCCGGAAGGCTGTGACGTTACTGGGTAAGTTCTCGAGCTTTGTCGTTTTATAGCGCAAGGGACGCCGCAAGGTAATGGCGTGGCCCGAAGCCGATTGCTCAACATCAGGCGCGACGATTAAGACTTCATCGGCAATGCGGCTCATCGCTAGGGCGAGCGCGTGGATACCAGGCGAGAATACGCCGTCATCATTAGAAACAAGAATTTTCACATGCTCAGTATATAGCGCTTTGACTTGCACTTAAGCTCATGTAGGCATTTACTGCTGCTGTAAAAAATGCGCCTATGTGCAAGGTTTGGAGTTAGGCCCTACCAAAAAGGGTTAGGCCCACCTTGCGGCGGGCCTAAAAGGGAGGTATGAAGACCTCTGTAGTGTACGGACTATTCTAACATCAGGACGTAAAAAATCTAACTCTGCTGACGGTACTACCTGCGCTTACCGTCCTCAAGCAAAGGCAAATCTATCCAGAAACCACGGGCCGAACAAATAAACTAAGAGAATCAAAACAAGAAACGCTTCAAAAATCGTAAACTGCCGCGCTCCCTTAGCCCTGTCCCAGTAGCTAATAGGGCTTTCAAAGCGCAGCTTCCAATCAAAGGGAAATAACAGTAAAGGTCCGTCGTTATGATGTGTGGGAATGTCAATGGCTGTATGTAGCAAGCAACTCAGCAAAAACCAGAAAAACCAGGCAGCAACAGCGTCCTCTAAAAAGAATGCCAGAGGTACAAGTAACAGTCCTAAAAGGAGAGGAGCGTGAAGTAAGTTATGAACGGCAATCCAAGCCTTGTTATTGAAAAATAAGTCATTGAACATTAGGTCAGCGGCGTCTCTGGGCGTCATCTTTTTTACGCGCGTATAGTACAAACCGCCAACCAAGCTCATAGTGTAAAGCGGCAGGTCAGGCGCAACCGAACCAAGTAGAAACGCACTGCTCATAGGAACCGCAGGCACTGCTTTGGCAACGGATGCGGCAATGACAATGTGGGCGGGAGAGTTCAAAAGGTAAGTTTCAACTTGCCGCAACTAAACATATAGTCTACTTTTTAATAGGCGCTTTCTGGTTCTTTGCTAACATCTCTTTGGCAATCTGCTGAATCGTTGTTTTTTTGAGGCGCTTGGCAATCAATCCATCTAAATCCGTTTCAAGCTCACTGAAAAATGCGCCAATGTTTCGCCCGACTGGACAGCTCGAGCCCTCCCTGACATGGTGACTTTGTAAGGTCGTCTGCCCCTCGGTAAATCTGTAGACATCGAGTAGCGTAATATCTTTAGCGCTTTTGGCTAATAGCGTACCGCCACCCGTACCGAGTTTGGTCTTGACAAAGCCACCCTCTTTTAAGCGACCAATTTGCTGACGCAAAAAGGCAGGGTTGGTATCTGCGCTTTCAGCGAGTTTGGCAGAGGGGGTTGGTCCCTCTTTAGCAAGTTCATAAAGCGCCAGAACTGACAAAATGTGTACCGCGAGGGTGAAATGTGTATTGCGACCTAGCATAAAAAGCGTCCTTAAGGGAAAAACTGTAATTAGAATACTTACCTTTTTCTAAAAGTGCAACTAAGCACTGCGCCCTAGCAAAATGAGCTTGGCATCAAAACCCTCGAGACTTGCCAGAATATTAAGCCATTTGTCAAAAGCAAGCTCTAAAACCAGGTAAAGGTCGTGAGGCCACAAGGTGTTTAGGTCGGGTAAGAGAGTCACCTCTTGGTCTTCAACCTCGGCACCTGAAACACAAAGTAGTTCTAACAAACGCCGTTAATGACTTCACCTTTGGTTATTTACGAGTTGCTAAGCTTAACGTATGGCACCTGTGAACCTCTTCCGCCCTTTTCCAAAACCTGATCAAGAAAGAAACCTTTTTGCTTTTGAATCAGACACCTTACCTGAGCGTTATCAGGCAAGCGTTCATAGACATCACTTTTACGAAATCGCCTGGTTAGCTAAAGGCAACGCGCGCTTCTTCAGCGACTTTCGGTATTACCAGGTGACGTCAGGCAGCCTCATGTTTATTCGTCCTGGACAAGTGCATTACTTAGAAGCAGATTGGACGCAGGTTTCTTCTAGCGTTATCGGCTTTAGACCCGAGCTGTTTTCACTATACGGCGCTCAGCCTAAACGCTTAAGCGAGTTAAGTTTTTTCGCAGTAGATGCTTACCCTGTACTCGAGCTGGACACCTACTCAAAACCCATCTTTGCAAGGGCGCTTCAGTCGTTTAAGCAGCGCAATAGGAACTTACCTCAAAATGAGGCGTTACTCTTTAGCTACTTGCAAGTTTTACTGGGCGAAGCTGAGCATTTTTATAGCCAGACGCAAAAGGTGAACCCCTCAGCAGCCACTTTTTTGACGGGGCGGTTCCGTGAGGCGCTCGAGTTACATTTCTTAGAACGTAAAAAAGTGCAAGACTACGCGGTCATGCTCAACGTTTCGAGCAATCATTTGGCTAGAGCCGTTCGCAGTGTAACGGGTATGTCACCCAGTCAGATGGTACAAGAGAGGCTAATGCTAGAAGCCAAACGGCTACTGATTCACACCTCACGTGACATTGCTGATATTGCCTATGAGCTAGCGTTTGTGTCACCTTCACAGTTTGGCGCTTGGTTTCGTAATCTCGAGGGCGACGCCCCTGGCGTTTTTCGCGCTCAGTTCAGTATTGAATAAAAATCTACAGCTTTAGCCTAAGTTTGGTCTTTCCTGTTTTGGCAGTTTGGCATACCTTATACCAAGTCTGGTTGAACCCGAATGAATCGGGATTCAACCCGAGCAGAGCGAGAATACTCCAACTCACTCTCATTGTAGGAGAATCATTAGGATTTGGTACTAGATACTTACTTACAGGAGGTCAAATGATGTTGAAGCGAATCAGTCTAAGTCTTGTCCTGGCTATCTTGGGGGTTAGCTACGCGCAAACAAATGCCCAAACAACCCCGCAAACCCTATCTGGCGATTGGGAAAGTTTGTCGTGTGAACTGCGCCCACCCGCCGAGCAACCCACCTACTTAACAAGGGCTATTAGCTTTACAGAAATACAGGTCGCTGCGCGCTTCACCTTTTATGCGGATGCAAGCTGTGAACAAGCGCTTATGACCTGGTTTTTTAGCGGTGACTACGAAGTGCTTGCAGACTCTGCGGTAGCACAGGGGGTGGTAGACGCCAATCTCATGATTAACACGCTTCGTATTACACCGCACGCGGCTGGTATTGTTGATACTTTGAACTCAAGCGAAGATGGCGACTGCGGTAAAACGCTTTGGGAAGCTGATACTGAACAAGATGTGACTGAAACTGGTTGTAGTTTGTTTGGGGTAACGCCCAACCAAAAAACCACTGAGTATGAACTGCTTTACACCTTAGACGACTACCTTTTCTTTGGGACTCGCCCACTTGATGGTAGCTCTGTTGATACAGAAGATAAGCGCCCGACTGCGTTGCAGATTCCTTTAAAGCGTGTTCCTTCTTCTCAGTAAGGGTTACTGGTCGCTTTCATATCTTCCACTAAAGGACCAAGTAGGGCGCGACCTGCATATGGTCTGGTTACTCGGCAAACGCCTGGAACGCCAGAAAGCTGGCCCCGAAAACAAAAGCAACTGCCATAAGTGTACGTCTCAGCGTTGAAATTGTCTGAGGATGTCGTCTCGTAAAAATCTCCCTTGCTACTGGGTTAGCTATTTAGATTACCCCAACTCTTCCATTAAACGCCTTGCAGATCTAAGCGTGAAGGGGAGAAATGGCGAAAAGCTGGTACTTTTTGATAAGTTTGCCTAAGTGGCAGAACCGTTTGAGGCTTAAAAAATATATATTATTAACTGACTAAAAGTAAGACTGCAAAGGAGTTGCTATGTCAACATCTCCCCTTAAAATTGTTCAGTTAATGGAAGAAGCGCTTGCTCGAGCTGAAACGGACATGACCCCTTATTTTCATGATGATTTTATTTGGGATGGCAATAGAGGATGCGGTGTCAAAGCTGGGGTAAAAGACTTTTTTGAACATTGGCAGCGCCCTTTTCGTGAAGCCTTTTCAGACCGCACGTATCATACAGAAGTGTGGATGGAAGATGGCAATATGGTCGCCTGCTACGGCGCTTGCCACGCTACACATTCGGGTGTTTTTCTTGGCATAGAGCCTACAGGGCTAGCTGTGAAAATACCCTATATTGATTTTTGGCGTATTGAAGATGGCAAGATTGCCTATAATAAAGTGAGTGTTGACTTTGCTGAGGTGGCAGCTCAATTAGGCAAAGACGTTTTTGAGGGTCTTAGTTGGGATGATAGGGACTTAGGCAAGGCCCACTCTCAACTTTAGCACCTTATCTATTTTTTATTGGGTGACAGCTAGAACTATGTAGTTAACATTGATACAAGACTTGACTTAATTGTAAGTGTGTTAGTAATATAATAACAGTTAGAATAAATAATGACGTATTTCCCTCAAACGCTTTTGTTTAGAAAAGGAGGTCATTGACAACTCGCAGCGCGGCAACGAACCCACCTCAACAGCTAGACCTCACTTAAAAGGAGAGATGATGGCAAGTATTCAAGAAAAACAAAAACTCGTCAAAGACGGTATGAACGGCATCCTATTTGAAAATAGCGAAGAAAAGACACGCCACTATTTCAGCGAAGACTTTATTCAGCACAACCCCTTCTCTGCCGACGGCATCGACCATCTGCTCGCCATGACGCAGTTCACCTTTGTCTGGGAGCCTGCCCGCTGGGTGATTGACGGTGACATTGTCGCCTATCACGGCATGTACACTTCGACCAATCCGCTTGACCCCGAGAACCCGCTGCACTGCGTGGATATGTGGCGTATTGAGGACGGCAAGATTGCTGAACACTGGGACGCGCTCGAGATTCGCCCCTTTGGTCAATTGGCATCTCTTGTTGCAGGCGGCGGCGACGGACTCAAAGACGTTTCTGCTGAAACGGTTGAGAAAAATAAACAGAGTGCCAGACGCTTTATGGATGAGGTTGTCAATAATGGCAACGTCAGCGCTTTGGATGACTTGTTGGCAGACAATTTTGTGCATCACAGTGAAAACGGTGAGCAAGATCGCGCAGCGGTTGAGGGTTGGCTTAACTCATTGGGTGGCAACGTACCGCATGAAGTCAAGCGCGCGCTCGGCTCGGGTGACACGGTATTGACGCATAGCCACTTTACCCACCCCGACATGACCACGGCGACCTTCGACTTTTTCTGCTTTGACGACAGTGGCAAGATTGCCGAGCACTGGTCGATTTCGCAAGAGATTGCCGAGGAGACCGACAACCCGCATCCGCATTTCTAGGTTCTTGCAGGGGTAAGCGTAGCAGCTTACCCCACTCCATTATTATGAAACTACCTGCCAAATACCGCTCTTTACTTTTCGCCATCGTTATGGCGGCGCTTATGTCAGTGGCAATGTCTCTAGCATTAACCGCACTCAACATCGGTTTCGTGCCAGACTTTTTTAGCATCTGGTTACGCACCTGTCTGATTGCCTTTGTAGTGGCGGTTCCCGTAGCGATTGCGGCGGGGCCGCTTGCTAACCGCGTGGTGGACAGCTTAATCCAAAAAGACACACAAATTGTTGCGGAGGACGAACAGTGACCTCACAAAATTATCCCAATTTTCTTGTTCGCGCCGCTGCCAGCGTGCTCAGCACAGCTATCATTCTCATTCTTATGGCAGTCCTATTTGGCAACAGGGTGCAGCCTGCTTACTTTCCTGAACTCGAGCCCCAAACCGAGTCCTTCGGTTGGCTTTTGGGCGGCATGGTGCTGATGGGTTTATTCATCGCTTACCTTTATCCCTTTTTGCGTATTGAGGTTGGCGAAGGCTGGTTTACGCACGCACTCAAGGTCGCTGTACCTTTCGGGTTAACGATTTTCTTCGCCACCCACATGGTTCAAGCAGGGTACATTCAGATTTCAGCAACGGGCTGGCTCTTAGAAGGGCTTTATGACAGTGCTGCGCCTATGGTTGCTGTCGTTGTGCTTGCCTGGTTGAGTCACCGCAAACATAAAAACTCTTAAGATGAAGGCTTTTGTCGCTACCCAAGCAGGAGGTCCTGATGTTTTGCAGCTTCAGGATTTGACCGTTCCCGACGTAAAACCTGCTTGGGTGCTGGTTGAGGTTAAAGCCTTCGGCCTCAACCGCGCCGAGTTGCATACGCGGCTGGGTTTGTCGGGCGACGCCGTGACCTTTCCCCGTGTCTTGGGGCTCGAGTGTGCAGGTATCATTAAGCACCCCTCCGATACGGATTTAAAAGAAGGTCAAACGGTAGTTGCGCTCATGGGCGGTATGGGTCGTGCGTTTAACGGGTCTTACGCGCAGTACGTCCTGGTACCTCGTTCGCAAATTCTACCCGTAGAAACAACCCTGGCCTGGGAGGACTTAGCTGCTTTGCCCCTCAGCTACTTAACCGCCTGGGGCATGGCGATTGAGGCAGTTGGCTTGCGGGAAAATCAAACCGCGCTCGTTCGCGGGGCAACCTCGTCGGTGGGACGGGCGGCACTCGCTATTCTGAAAGATATGAACTGCACCGTGCTTGCTACAACTCGGAGCGAGAGCAAGCGCGAAACATTAGAGAAGGCTGGCGCAGATGTTGTTATGGTCTCGAGCGAAGGGGTTGCCAAAGAGGTGCGCGAACATTTTCCTGATGGTCTGGACGGCGCTGTCGATTTAGTGGGTGGACGCGACGCGCTGGAAGACTCGTTCCGTTGCCTAAAAAAACGTGCTGCGGTTGCCCTCGGCGGTTCGCTTGCTCGCGCTTGGGGCGACGGCTTTCCTATGATGCCGCCGCATGTTCACTTGACGATGCACTCGAGTGAAATTGTAAATGCAAGCTGGACGCCTCTTTTTCAGGAAATTGTCAACAAGGTTGAAACGAGACGTTACGCCTCAAACCTATTTGAAGTTTTTCCGTTTGAGCGCTTGCCCGCTGCTCACGAGCTTATGGAAAAGAACGGCGCAAGCGGCAAACTCGTTGTGTCGTTGGAGAGCTGATATTCAACCTTCCCAACTTTTCGCAACAGGTGGCACAAACCTGGATTCCAAGACCCTGAAGCAGATACACTTGGACAGTACGGGTATACAACCTTGCATTCACCGGAGCCACCAAGGGCCTTAGTATTCTTCAAGCTATGTTCCCTACGCCGTCAACTCACCAACTTCAGGGTCAGCTTCGGGGTAGCGCCGGGCTAAGTAAAGGTCATGTATCACTTGAAGAAGAAAAATAGCGCAGGCTGCACTTGTAAACCAGACCGCCTCCCGGCCTCCCCATAAAAGGAAAACCCCACCCATAGCCAGGGCCGCTGCAAAACGGACGAACGCTCGCTGACGCCGCGCCACCTTCTTACCCCACAGATTGATAATCACTAGCGCCAGACAGTACACCGTAAGGGACGCGCAGTACAGCAAGGCGTATTCGGCGCCCAATCTACCCTCATAAACAGATGTCAGAAGCTTTTTCGTCGCCACCCCGAAACTGACTAGGGCCATACTCAAAGGCAAGTGCGTATACAGCCACAGCGTAGGGTTGGTCGTTTCCTTATTGTCGTAAGCTCCGTCGGCGTCCTCAAAGTATAGCCACCACAGACTGAACAACAGAAAAATACCCGGCAGGCTTACGAGTAAAACCTCAGGCGTGAGACCAAGGCTACGTTCAGACGTAATCGACTTGATAAATGATTCGCCTAGTACGAGCAGCGTGAGCGTGCCGAAGCGTTCACGTAAGTGTTCGCCGTTTAACGGGTGCTCGAGGTGAAAGCGGCGAAACAAGGAGCGCTGAGAGTTGAGTAACTCCCACAAAAAGGCAACAATCCACAGCACCCAGCGCTCGAGCGGTTCCAAAAAAAGCGAGGCACCCCAAAGTGTGATGGCGACCAAGTGATAATCCGTAATATAGCGAATCGCCAGCGCACGCGTCGCCGGTAGCGGCTTGAGAGTGCGCAAGTAAAGCACGACGAGAGTAACCCGAAATGTAATATAGAGCAATACAAATTGAGTGCTCTGCGCCCCAAGGGCTTCTGCCACCGACAGACCCATCCAGGCAACGCAAAAAACCTGGAACGCCACGATAAGACGGTGCCAAAGGTCATCAACCACAAAGCGGTTCATATAAAAGGCAAAGTTGCTCCAGGCCCACCACACCGGGACAAAAATAACGGCAAAGCGCCAGACGCCCCGCCAGCTCACATCGTTCGAGAGCCTATCGCCTAGTTGAATAAAAACAGCAACGTAAACGAGGTCGTAAAAAAGTTCCAACCAGGTTTCTTTGACAGGGGCCTCGGGGTGCTCGCTCTGCAAGCTAGGAGGTCGCCAGAGGCGGTGAAGGGGAGGCTTAGGCACTCTTTAGAGTTTACTTGGCTGGGAATAATCGGGGTACTAAGTACACGACAGCTTGGGAAAACACGCTATTTTCCTGTCTCAACGTGTCACCCTTTTCTAAATTAAATCAAAAACTATTTTGAGAGCTTTACCTATTTCCTCGAGACTGTCTGGCTCGAGCGCTCCTCTAAGCGTTCTCATCCGCACGCCGTGGTCAACAGGGCGTGTTTGCAAACAATCTGCAATGGAACGTTTCGTAAGACCGTTCTGCTTCGTGGGTTCAATCACGATGTTTGTCTTGATACGCTCCTTTTTTGCACTCCACGCGGTGATAGCAACAACCTGAATAACGGGAACTCTCGCATTGTATACGTCATTTGTGACAACAACGCAAGGACGCTGTTTCCCCGTTTCAGACCCCTCTGTCGGATTTAGATTTACATCAATGACCATCTCTCTTTTAAGCGCAGTCACTCAGGCCAACCTTCAATAGCACTGTCAGTCAGCTCCCGAAGGTCAGCATCTTGCGTGTAGACTTCGGCATAAAGCTGAGCAGAGGTTTCTAATTCGCGCTTTTTGAGTTCCTCCTGAAAGCGTTTGAGCGCCTCACGCACGAGGGAGCTTTTATCCTTAAAGCCGTACTTTTTGTGCGCCTTGAGAAATTCAACCTGAGACGGTTCAAAGGTAATTTTCGCTTGACCCATGTTTATAGCCCCTATCTTTAGGTCCTATTCTAGGCCCCAAACCATATTATGACAATACCTTCCTTGACTCCCCAGCTCTCACGCTGTGGCGACGCAAAAGGCAATGAACAAAATAGGCTCAGGAGAGATTTAAAGCTAGGCGTTTTACCGTTCTGGCCATAGAACGTTGTATAAGCCTTAGTCGCCCAGTCCAAAAAGCTATAAGCTAGGCCCTAATGACGCCTTACACCGGCACCCTCGAGAGCAACCTGCTCGCCTTTGCTAAGCACTTACGCGCCGCTGAAATGCTGGTGGGACCGCAAGAAGTCTCGCTGGGTTTGCGCGCCCTCGAGAGCATCGACTTAGCCCAGCGTGACGACGCTAGAACCGCACTGCGAACGGTGTTTGCAACCAATCCTTTGGAGCAACGTATTTTCAACCGATTGTTCGAGCACTATTTTGCAGGTGGCCTATTACAGGCAGATGACGACGTTATGCCCACGCTCAACGCGCCGCCCAAACCCAAGCGTTTAGAAAGCTTATCCATGCTCGACTGGGACCAGGGCGCAGAAAGCGATGAAACGGTTGACACCTTTGCCTATAGCCCGCAAGAGGTCGAGGCGCAAGAGGACTCCCCTATTCGCACCGAGGAAATCGATAAGCTTGGCAAACTTGTCAGGCGCTTAAACCAAAAGCTTGCTACTAAACCCTCGAGACGCTGGGAATCTGTAACAACGAAGGGTAACGTTACCGACCTGCGCCGCACCATTCGCCACTCGCTCAGTCGCGGCGGCGAAATGCTTGACTTGCAATACAAACGGCGGCGTCTGGGTAAAACAGATATTGTTTTTGTTTTCGATGTGTCGGGCTCGATGATGGTTTATAGCCACTTTTTACTCCAACTCGCTTACGCCTTTGTCCGCGAGCGGCAATTGGGCAAGGCCGAAGTTTTTGGCTTTAGCACCGACCTCTACCGTTTAACGAGTCACCTGCAACGCGGCGGGGTAAAAGAGGCGATTGCCGCAGCCCGAGAGGCTATGCCAGGGCGCAGCGGCGGTACTAAAATCGGGCAATCGCTAGAGGCCTTGCTCGAGCGTTACGGTGCGCTTATCGACAGTAAAACGGTGCTGATTATCAATAGTGATGGCTGGGATACAGGCGATTTAGACGCACTACGCCGCTCGATGCGCACACTGCATGAACGCGCCAACCGCATCATCTGGCTGAATCCGCTGGCGGCTAGCACGGGCTACGAACCCACCGCCAGTGGCATGCAAACAGCGCTTCCTTATATCGACACTTTTGCCCCGTCACACAACTTAGAAAGTTTGCAAAACCTCGAGAACCGTTTGGGGAAAACGCGTCGGTGATAACGTCTGTGATAGCGGCGATTATTTTAGCTGGGGGCGAAAGCCGCCGCATGGGTTCGCCCAAGTTGATGCTCGAGCATAGGGGAAAAACCCTGCTTAGTGGGGCTATCCACAAGGCTCAGGCTGTTGCCAGTGAGGTCATTGTGGTCGTCGGCGCGTACACCGAGCTTTATAGCAAAGAAGTTGAGAGGGCGGGTGCCCGCGTCGTCCTTAACTCCGAGTGGCCCGAAGGCTTAGCCTCGTCAGTGCGTGTGGGCGTCGCATCCTTAAGTGAGGAGACCAGCGCCGCACTTATTATTTTGGCCGACCAACCCTTTGTACCTCAAGACCATCTGCAAGCGCTCGTAGATAAGGGGAATGAATCAGGCGCAGCGCTCGTTTTCTCGAGCTATGAGGGTATTCGCGGCGCACCCACGCTCATAAGCGCAACGCTTTTTCCGCAGGTCGCTACGCTTAAAGGTAACCGAGGCTTACAGGCACTTAGCAAAGAGGTCGAAGCTACTGCCGAACTTGAATTAACCGAGTTTTTCGATATAGATACGCCCGAGGACGCTCAGCGTTTGGGCTAGGTCCCCGTATTACCTAAGACTATGGTAGGCTTTGGATGCTCGAGACTTCGAGGAGTTGGATGGAAACCATCGAAGCTAATCCAAAGTTTTCTGCTATTTTAGACGCCTTACCCTTAGGCGTTTGCATTATTTTTCCAGTCTACGAAAACGACCAAATAAAAGACTTTCAGTGGCGCATGATGAACCGCTTCGCCGTCAATTTACTATCCTCTGATAAATCGCTTGTAGGCAAAAGCCTTTTAGAAAACGCACCCCACTTAGAAGATAGCCGTTTGTTTGAGGCCCTCTTAGAAACCTTTGAAACAAAGCAAACAGGGCGACTCGAGCAGTTTTTTCCTGCTTCGAATTCAGTGACAGGTACTGAGCGTTGGTATAGCATCAACGTTCAATATTTGGATCAGAGCCTTATTTTGACCCTTGAAGATATTACGGCGCAAAAAGCCGTTGAAGACCATATCAAACAGCTTATTTTTCAGGACGAGTTAACAGGCATTTACAATCGGCGCTATTTTTTGGCTCGAGCCCCTGAACTGATTGCTCTAGCGCAGCGCGAAGCCTGGAGTTGCGCCCTTATCTTTTTTGATTTAAACGGTTTTAAAGCTGTGAACGACAGTTACGGTCACCAAGCGGGTGACAAAGTGCTTCAAGCCGTCGCCTGGCGCTTAAGCAAAGCCAGCCGCGAGGGCGATATCTTTTTCAGGTCTGGTGGCGATGAATTTGCTTTTTTCCTACCTAATTCTTCAGAGCAAGCGGCACTCGCTACTGCAAACCGCATTAAAAATCAGCTTCAAACCAGCTTCGATATAGAGGGCGCCGAGCACAGTATTGGTGCGAGCATCGGCGTTTCGGTCATGCTTAGCGAAGACGCCACAGTGGATAAGTTGCTCGAGCGTGCCGACGCCGCCATGTACAGTGCCAAAAAGCAAAAAGCGCAAGACCCATATGTTGTCCTGCTCTGGCATCCTGGACTCAAACTGAAATCGCCTTAAGCCGCGAAGGTTCATGTCAAGAACGAGTGGGGCCTAAGCGCAGCTCGGAGCAAGAGGAGAAAGTTGAAAGTTGAAAGGAAAAGGTGGAAAAACTGAGTATTTTCCACCTTTTCCTTATTTCTTGTACTTTCTGCCTTCTATCTCTAATGAGCCAACATGAAAGCCGCCTCAGTGTGTACTGAGGCGGTCGCATTTGTGCTTTGTTATAGGGGTTATAGGGAGACTAATCTAAGCTGAAGTCAGCTACCTTGAACTGTTCGTTAGCTAGTTCGATACTTAAAGACGTACCGGGAACGGGCTTAACTTGAAGGCTGAAGGCGCCAGAATCACCCAGCTGGGTGCGGGCTAGTTCACGGTTAGATGCGTCGTGTACCACGACCATACCGCCGCCTGGGGCTTCTTCACCGCTGCTCTCGAGCAGCTGTCCCATGAGTTGCTCTTTACCTTTATAGCTGACGTCTAAAAAGTGTTCCTCTGTCTTGTAAAGCCGCGTCCAAACATCGCTGATGGTGAAGCTGCGGCTACCGGGTACAAGACCGCGTGACTCCATAACAAGGATAGCGTCCGTCATCTTAGTTACGCCCCTTAACGGATTCGAGCATAGCTGCTACGTTAGGAACGCCGTAGCCGTTGTGGAAGCCTAGTACGCTAGTCGCACTTTTTGCCAGGTGAGCCTCGAGCGGTTGAACACCGCCTTCTAAGCCAAGTGCCACCATGCCAGACACCATAGGTGCAGCAAAAGAGGTTCCTGTGAAGGCCGCGACGCGGTTGCCAGGGAAAGCGCTGACGATGACTTCGCCAGGTGCTAAGAATTCAATGGCAGGTCCGTAGTTTGAAAAGAGTGAACGTGTACCGAAACGGCTGACGCTGCCTACGCTGAGGACGTAACCTTCATTCTGAGCACTCGTAGCGTAGCGTGACGGATATTCGATAGAGGCTCTTGAGGCGTTACCTGAGGAGGCGATGACGTGGACGGACTTCGACGCGGCGTAGTCGACCATGCGGCGTAGGGTGCGCTTATCTTTTCTAGCACCGAGAGATAAGTTAATAACATCTGCGTCGTTAGCAACAGCCCAGTCGATTGCTTTGATGACGTGAGAAAGCTTGCCTTTACCGTTGGGTTTCAGAACGCGCAAGGGCATAATTTCAACACCTGGCGCGACTTGCAAGATAATGCCAGCCGCCGCTGTACCGTGACCGTGCAGAGCACTTCTTTTCGCATTCCTGCCCATTTCATCTTGAGGATAGTTGTCGCCGTCGACAAAGTCTTTCCACTGCGCCTCGGGAGCAAGTCTGCCTTTAAAGATAGGATGCTCTAAGTCAACGCCTGTATCAATGACGGCAACTTTAATGCCTTTACCGTAAGTTGTTGTCAGAGCGTGCGCTTTAGCCAAACCAACCGCGTCAAATGCAGCGTCGTTATCTTTAGGTAAGGTTGGGGCTTCCACACCACCGGCCCATGCGTCTACACCGCCAGCCCATGCGTCCCAACCGCCAGCCCATGCGTCCCAACCGCCGGCCCATGCGTCCCAGCCGCCAGCCCATGCGTCCCAACCAAGGGCTTCGGCTTCTTCCTCTTCAAAAAGCTCGGGGCTAATTAAATCATCGTTTGCTTCTACGGTGGCTAGGGTGCTTAATTGCCCTTGCTCTTGGGTGAAACCCAAAATAGCGAAGCCCGCCTCGGGTTGAAAGGTGAGCGCGGTGCCGTTATAAACAGCCTCGAGTTCGGCTTGCGTCATATCCGCGCTAATATCAACGGGGGCAACGTAAGCAATGTCTTGGTCAGTGGCGCCATCAGCGCTGCTAGGTGCAGTGCTGCAAGCAGCCAGGAAAAGGCCAAAAAGACTTAGGAGGAGCAACCGAATGAAACGGCGCTGCTGGTAGGAAACGTACTGCATGAAGAACCTCCAAAAAAAGAGGTAAGTCGGTCGCGCTACTGACTCGCTGCTTCCTAAAGCGCCCGAATAAAGCGAAGCAGGTCATCGTCCCTTACAAGTGCCAAACGAAAAGGTTTGAATGGCGTTGCACCCAAGGTAGACGATGCGTTCTTACAAAGCTCTTACAAAGTACTCATTTATCTCATATTGTAGTTATCGGTGAGAAAAACTTCACATTAGCTATCTGCACTGGGGCAGAGCTTTAGCTACACCTCGTGAGCAAATATAATTCCTGCCTGACACTATTTATTCGGTTATTTGCGATATGAAACAAACTTGGGGGCGTTCAATTACACAGTTGTTATCTCTTGGCGACGCAACAACAGCAGGCTCTCATAAAAGCGGGCTCCAACTCATCCTCAGAGACCGATACGATGCCGATTAGGAATGTTTGAGTGCATATTGCAAACTATTGAATACACCTCATGTTAGCCTTAAGCTGTGGCTGTAACTTTTCCTTTTCAAAGCTACCGCAAGGGTCAAAAAGAGGCGATTGACAGGGCGCGGGCCGCCTTTAAAGAGGGCAAACGTTTTGTCGTACTCGAGGCGCCCACAGGCTCAGGCAAATCAGCCATTGCCGTAACCCTAGCGCGTGAAGCGAATAGCGCCTATGTACTCACAGCTCAAAAAATTTTACAAGACCAGTACACCCGCGACTTTCCCGACTTAGCCCTTATGAAAGGGCGCAGCAATTACCGCTGCTTAGTCGCGCCGACCCACGCCGCCGCCGCCCCGTGCATTGCCGGACGCAAGTTTCCCGACTGCGACGACTGCCCCTATTTCAATGCCAAAGATGAGGCGATGGCAGCGAGCGGCACCATCATGAACTACGCTTATTATTTAGCTGAACTCAATTATTCGGGCGGCTTTGGTCCGCGCGATTTGCTTATTTTAGACGAGGCGCATAACACCGAAGCGGCGCTTATGAGCTTTATTCAAATAAGCCTGTCTGACACGCGCTTGATGAGTGTCGGAATTCCCGAGCGTTTGCCTACTGCCCTTGAAGATACCGAGTTTTTCGACTTTGCTGAAGACATTATTCCGCTCTTGAGCGGGCGCAGCCGCGAGCTTGACCGGCAGCTTAAAAAAGACAACCTAACAGCTGACTTAGCTATTGCCCAGATGCAAAACAAGCAGTATATAGATAATCAGCTCAAGCGGCTCGAGCTGCTAATTTACAGCCGTGAAGAAGATTATATCGAGTGGGTTGTTGAGCGCGGACGCAACGCCGAGGGGCAGACCATTACCTTTAAACCTGTAAAGGTCTCGAGCTTTGCTGAACCCTTACTGTTCCACTTTGCCGATAAAATTCTGATGCTCTCTGCGACGATTTTAGACGCGCCGACCTATTTGCGCAGCCTCGGTATAGAACCCGAAGACGCCGAGATTATCAGTGCCGAATCCGACTTCCCCCCTGAGAATCGGCCCATCTACTTGCGCCCTGTGGCGCGTCTGACGCGGCATCACCTGGACAATGATCTACCGAAATTGATGAAGGAAATTGTCGATTTGTTCGAGGCGCACCCTAATGACAAGGGGCTTATCCACGCGCATTCTTATAAAATCTCAGGCTACATTGCCAAAAACTTGCCCAAGGAATATGCGCACCGCCTGGTAACCCACTACAGCAGCGACGGACGCGACGCCGCACTCGAGAAACACATGACAAGCCGCGAACCCACCGTCCTGCTAACACCCAGCATGACCGAGGGTATCGACTTAGCCAACGACTTAAGCCGCTGGCAAGTCATTTGTAAGATTCCCTATCCTTATCTGGGCGACCCACAAGTCAAACGCCGCAAAGAAATTGACGCCGCCTGGTACGACTGGCGCACCTGTTTAACGGTTGTCCAAGCTTACGGGCGCAGCGTGCGCAGCGCGGACGACTTTGCGGTCACGTACATTTTAGACGCCGACTTTGAAAAGTTTTTAAAGCGACAGCGGCGGCGTTTACCCCCCTGGTTTCTCGAGGCGGTTCATAGTTATAGCACTTCCACGAATAAACCAAGAATCTAAATAGCATAACCACAATGCCTAAAAGCGTTTTGAACATCATCAGAT
>ENA-ORXM01001209-ORXM01001209.1-marine-metagenome-genome-assembly--contig:-NODE-1209-length-37652-cov-4.533174_pt1 | contig 37652 bp, 31 predicted proteins | sample MGYA00237867_ERZ511480 | MGnify/ENA primary metagenome ERZ511480 (study PRJEB26309, sample SAMN06266103) | marine metagenome | isolation source: Algal blade | place: United Kingdom:Sidmouth, United... | reverse complement strand
CCTCCTATAACGATACCTTTTACAAATAACTAATGATCCAGTATAAAACAACAAATACACTAAACTGTAAAGCTGTATTTACAGTTTAGTTTAATAAGAACAGAATCATCTGCCCATTAGAGAGAGTGCCAATTGAAACTTTACAGAAATACAGGTTTACTTTTTTACAGCATCTAGCTATTCTATTCTTAAAAATTGTCTCTCAGAAAATATAATGTAAATACAGATTCCCAGTTATACAGGTTTACAGTTAATGTATTTCTTCCAATAATACTGCTCCTCTTTCTAATTTAGTGATTCACAACCCTAGCATATCATATGCTGCTTATTTAGGATATTGTGCGGATAGTTTTTTAAACCTATCGAATTCGATAGGTTTAAAAATGTGAGCTTGTTTTGATTACTTTGAGGGCTATTCTTTAATAAAACTGGATTACCGTAAATACAGCTAATTTCTACTCTCCTCCTATAACGATACCTTTTACAAATAACTAATGATCCAGTATAAAACAACAAATACACTAAACTGTAAAGCTGTACTTACAGTTTAGCTTAATAAAAATAGAATCATCTGCCCATTAGAGAGAGTGCCAATTGGAACTTTACAGAAAACTTACTGTCTGAGCAAGGCAAATTAGGTACACCAATTATACAATAACAAGTAAAGCTGTAAATACAGTTTTACAGTGCCTGTCGATTCACAAAAAAATACTGCCTCCTTTTCTACCCAAAGTCATGAAATTGCCTTTAGAGCTATTTAAGGGTCGTCAATTATTTAAAACCATAAAACTGTAAATACAGTTTTAAATAAAACATTTTTTAAGGTAAAAAATTTTTACATTTTTACAGTACTTAAATTAAAAATCAGTATCTTTCATTTTTATAATCACTCATTCTATAAAAGACTCAATTGTGGCAAAACAAAAGATGAAAAAGTTCCTAGTGCAGGACTCTCAAATTCACTTCTTTACCCATCAAGAAGAAGATTACATCTCCTTAACAGATATTGTTAAGAAATTTGGAGATGATGCCATTATTTACAATTGGATGCGCAATCGGAACACTATTGAATATATTGGAACTTGGGAGCAGTTATATAATCCTGATTTTAATACAGAGGCATTTGATAAGTTTCGAATGGATACAGGGCTGAATACCTTTACGATGTCTCCTAAAAAATGGACTGAGGCAACAAATGCGATTGGAATTATATCTAAAGCTGGACGATATGGAGGAGGAACCTATGCGCACAAAGACATTGCACTAGAGTTTTGCTCTTGGGCTAGTCCTGTTTTTAAGCTGTACCTTGTTAAAGAGTTCCAACGCTTAAAATCGGAAGAGAATGAGCGACAATCTTTGGATTGGAATATCAAGCGTGTTCTCTCTAAAGTAAATTATCGAATTCACACAGAAGCCATCAAGGATTACTTAATTCCTCCAAGATTAGAAAAATCTAGACAGAGTGGAATGATCTATGCTACAGAGGCTGATTTATTAAATTTAGCCTTATTTGGGGTGACTGCAAGACAATGGAAACTAGAAAATCCTAACTTAAAAGGCAATATTCGAGATCATGCAAATTCAGAACAATTGCTTGTTTTGGCCAATATTGAGAGCCTAAATGCTGAATTTATTCGGCTAGATATTGATCGAGAGGAACGTCTTAAGATGCTAAACGATACCGCAATCCATCAAATAGGTTTGCTTGTCAAAACACAGTTAGCTGGAAAACTGCCTAACAGTAAAAACATAAAAAAATAATTAAGTAAAACCTTAAAAACATAAATACAGTTTCATGTAAAACTGTATTTACATAAAAATGTAAAATGATTATATCTGTAACAAGTTTAAAAGGAGGTGTTGGCAAATCTACCATTGCTCAAAATTTAGCAGTTTGCTTTGCCCATAATAACTATAAAGTCTGTTTGGTAGATACTGATGAGAACCAAAGTTCCCTTCAATGGTCAGGACTGAGATCTGAAGATTATCCAGAAGTTCCTGTATTTGGATTGCCTGATGGAAAAACATTGACAAAAAACATTCAGCCTTTGCATCGTGATTATGAAGTGGTAATTATTGATGGAACACCTTCCTTGTCTCAATTGACTAGCAAAATTATATTATTGGGTGATATTGTTTTGACTCCTATGTTACCTGGCGGTTTAGATGTTTGGGCTACTGAAAAGTTTATTAGCCGTTATGATGATGCACAAACTTTGAAAGGAGAGGAGATTCCAGCCTTTTTTATCTTGAATCAATATGATAACAATCAAATTCTAGATCGAGAGGTAAAAGATATTTTGACGGATTGGGCTATCAAGCCATTAAAGAATACGTTAAAAAGTAGGGTCGCTTATCGAGAAGCTGTGATTCAAGGCTTGGGAGTCTATGAATACAAAGACAAAAAAGCTAAATCTGAGATCTTAAACGTCTTTAATGAATTAAAAGAAATTATCAAAAACTTAAACTAAATATCCTATGGCAAAGAAAAGAACAGGTTTGGCCAATACACTCAATACAGGTCTTGGTAAGAAAGTCGAACTCAAAAAGAAAAACCTTAATTTAGATAAGGTTGAAAAAGTATCCGAAGAAATACATACTTCCGAAACCGTAGAAAAAAAGGAAGTAAAAAAAGTAGTCCTTCAAAAAATGACTATTGAAGTTCCTAAAGAACTCCATAAACAAATCAAAGTTAAGGTCGCTCAAAATGGCTTGAAAATAAAGGATTATATCATTCAACTTGTAGAGAAGGACTTAGGCATCTAACTATTTTCTTATTCTTTAAATATAACAATTTGAGGGTTGGAATCTTTTATTCCTTTTTATATAGTGTTTCTAGGGAATTTTCAACTATAACAATTTGAGGGTTGAAACAATAATCAAAAATTGAAAAGAAAAAGAGCAACAGATTCTATGTTGTATTCTTTTTAATCTTTTTCTTTCTTTTTAATCTTTTTCAACCCTTGTAAGTTGTTGACTATTAAGTTTTTATGAACTTAACTATAACAAATTGAGGGTTAAGTATAACAATTAGAGGGTTAGGTATAACAAATTGAGGGTTAAGTATAACAATTAGAGGGTTAAGTATAACAAATTGAGGGTAAGTATAACAAATTGAGGGTTGAGTTTACTTTTTTCTAGATTTTTAATTTATAAAGGAAAAAGTATAACATTACGAACTATAACAGTATATTTGACTTTGTTATAGATAGAAATGTATATATGGCTTCTAAAGATTCCAATAAATTAATAAAAAAAGCAAACGAGTTAGTTGAAAGTAGATACAAATTTGATATCTGGGAAACTCGTGTATTTGCTAAAATGATTACCTTAATTCATAAAGACGATGAGGATTTCAAAACCTACCGAATTTATATTAAGGAAATTCAAGATGATTTTCAACTAAGCAAAAACAAAGATGCTTATAAACGACTCAAAGATGGCGCTCGCCGTTTGATGCGTCGTATTGTGAAAATTACTTATAAAACAGATGAAGGAGAGAAGGTTTTGGAGACTCCAGTTATCATTGGTTTAGAGACCTTAGTGGCAGGCAAAAGTTTTATTGATGTTTCTTTTCACCCAAATATGAAGCCATTTTTGTTGCAACTCAAGTCGCAGTTCTTGATGTATGATATTCGAAATATTCTCAAAATTTCAAGCGTTCATTCGGTTCGCATTTATGAGTTGTTGAAGCAATATGAAAAAATTGGTTTTAGAACTTTTCTAGTTGAAGAGCTTAAGGATATTTTGCAAGTATCTGAAAAGTATCCTTTGTATGCCAATTTCAAACAACGGATTATTAAGAAAGCACAAAAGGACTTAGAGAAATACACAGATATTAGTTTTACCTATGAAGAAATTAAAAAAGTTCGTTCAGTAGAGAAGATTAAATTTTTCATTCACAAAAATACGAGCAGCCAAAAAGAGCCAAATCAAAAGGAGAATGTCTTGGTAGAGGCGTCTTCTGTTATAGATGAAAGAAATTTGCTGAGAGCTAATTTAATTCAGTTTGGTATTAAGGAAAATAAGGTTTTGGATGCTTTGTTCCAAACTCATACTTTGGAGCACATTCGTGCGATTTTATTAAAATGCCGTTTGCACTTTGAAAAAAATAAGGGAACCGTAAAGAACGAAGCAGGTTATATTCTCAATGCAATTCATAAGGGCTATTATGAGAATGAAATTCTAGAAGATGCTAAAAATTTAAAACGAGAACAAAAACGCAAAGCACAGGAATCTTCTTTATTAGAAAAAGAAAGTCAATATGAGACAATCAAAGCTGGATTCCATAAAGAGTATGCTGCTAAATTGAATAGCTTAAAAGAGCAGCATTTAGATAAGTCTTTGTTGGAGCATATCTTAGAATCTAAGACAGATACTCCTTTTTATGGGATGGTGCAAAAGAGTATTCAGAATAATGAATCTAGTAAATTGTTGGACGCTTGGGTCAATGATTACTTAGCAGAAACATATTTATCAGAAGAAGAAGCCAACTTTGAGATTTATGTAAAAAAATATCATCCAGATTTAGCAAAATAATTTATTTACTTTCTTATAAATTTTATTTACTCCGTTGTAGTTTTATTCGCTTTTAAATTCAGCAACATATTTATATAAGGTAGGTTTTGTAATGCCAAACATATTACAAATCTCTTGAATGGGATATTGTTTACCTTGGTATAAATCAAAAACCATTTTCCGTTTTTCTTTGGTGAGCGATTTTCTGCGCCCTCCCAAACGACCTAGTCGGTCCAATCGCCAAACCACCGAAGTATCGCCTTTTCTCAAAATTGTTTTAATGATTTTCAAACCTGGGCGAAGCGTATTTTTTCACAGCCTACTTTTTCCAAAGCATCATTTTGTAAATCTAAATTTTGTTCGTGGATTGAAGCTCTAGCGTATCCAATTTTTATTTACTTTAAAACTTCCTTTTTATGAAAAAGTTTTGAGAAGGAGAGGAGGAGTAAAGAAAACCCACGTTTTCTTTACTTTGGACTTAGGCGAACTTCATTTCATAATATTTAATTAAATTATCTTCTTTTTGATGTTTTTGCAAATCTCTTTCTAATTTTGTATTTTAGTATTTCAAAACAAAATCAACCATGAACAAAAAATTACCCGCATTTACCCTAACGGAATTGATGATGGTTTTAGTCATCATTGGCATTTTAATTTTACTGGCTTTGCCGAACTTGCAAGGTTTGTTTGGACAGGCGTATAGCTTGGAAGCCAAAAAGCAATTGAAGTATATTCAAATCTTGCAAAAAGCTTATTACCAAACAAATTTTCGGTATACGGAAAATCTTCAAGAATTAAAATTTGAAGCACCTGTTTTGAAAAATACTGGTGGAGATGCACTGTATATTTATGAAGTAGTGAATGCTTCTAAAGAGAATTTTATAGCACGAGCAACTGCTTCCGAAGATTTTGACGGAGATGGTCAAATTAATATTTGGGAAGTAGACAAAACGGGCAATTTGAAAGAAACCGTCTTGGATTAATGTATGGATATTATCTGCTTGGCTTAATTTTTCTAATTATCACCTATCAAGATTTTAAGGAACGAGCAATTAGCGCTTGGACCATCCCCGCTATTTTTTTAGGAAGTTTGTGCCTTGCATGGTCGGACGATATTTGGCAGGTTGGGTTTTTACTGTTTAATATCTTTTTTGTTGGAATTCAGTTGTTGGGAGTAAGCCTTTATTTCTCTATCAAACATCGAGCATGGATTAATGTGACCAAAGACTATCTAGGTTTGGGAGATGTCTTGTTTTTTTTAGCCATTACACCTTTATTTGCTCCCTTGCAATTTTGCTGTTTTTTTATAGGATCCTTACTTCTTATCTTAATAATAATAGGTATTTATCACCTAAGTATTAAAAGATTAAAAACGATTCCTTTGGCAGGTGCTATGAGTATTTGTTGGTTGTTTTATAATGCTTTTCTCTTTTATTATAATCTATCTTCTTACAACGATTGGAACTTAGTACAATACATTTATGGATAACTCAATACTTCAACAAATAGACCGTAGTATTTTGCAATTGGTCAGTACAGAACAGGCTTGGCATTATCAAATTATACCTTATCAAAAAAAGGCTGGTGTTTTATATTGCGCCACGATAGAAGGGAAGGAGCCTTCTATTGAAGAATTAGAGGTCTTGTTGGGAGCAGAGATTGTTTTAGAATCGGTTGCTGCGACTCTTTTACAACCTTTGTTGAGCCAATATTATAGACGTCAAGGAAGAGAGGCTAAAAGCAAGGTTTTAGATAAGGATCAAGATATATTGGATCAACTAATTTATGAAGCCCATCAGTTGGGATCAAGTGATATTCATATTGAAACCTATGAGCATAAGTGCCGAGTTCGGATTCGAATAGATGGTGAGTTGGTAGAACGTTATCATCTAGATAAAGCAACATATCCTAGTTTGGTGAATAAGATTAAGATTCGTGCGAATTTGGATATAGCAGAGAAACGTTTGCCTCAAGATGGGCGTATTTTTTTTCAAAATAAGCATCAAAAATTTGATTTGCGGGTTTCTATTTTGCCAACACTTTATGGCGAAAAAGTGGTCATGCGTTTGTTGAGTAGCGATATTGGAAATATAGAATTGGAAGAACTGGGTTTTGAAAGTGAACAATTAGCTGATTATTTAGAAGGGATAAAACGACCCAATGGAATTGTACTTATTAGCGGCCCAACAGGTTCTGGAAAAACAACTACTTTGTATGCTACCATGCACTTGCTAAATGAGACGAGTCGAAATATTACAACCATAGAAGATCCCATTGAATATACTTTAGAGGGCATCAATCAAGTACAGTTGAAAGAAGCTATAGGGTTAGATTTTTCTGCTGCTATGCGGACTTTTTTACGCCAAGATCCTAATATTATTATGGTGGGAGAGATACGAGATAAAGATACCGCAGAAATGGCGATTCGAGCTTCTTTGGTTGGGCGTTTGGTCTTATCTACGATTCATACGAATTCTGCATGGGGAATTATTCCTCGTTTGGTGGATATGGGAATTCCTGCTTATTTATTAGCAGATACTTTGAATACTGCGGTTGCACAGCGTTTGGTTCGTTTGCTTTGTTCGCATTGCAAAGAAGAAAAGCCTTTGCTAAAAAAAGAATACCCTAGAAATTATAAAGCTCCAGAAGTTCTAACACAACAATATATAGCAAAGGGTTGTGACCACTGTTTTTATACGGGGTACAAAGGGCGTAAGGCTGTTTATGAAATCATTCCAATTGATGAAGAATTGGCCAATTTGGTCAAACAAGAGGAGTTCAATGTCAAAGAATTACTAAAAGAAAAAGGAGTGAGTAGCTTGGGAGATAATGCATTTGAGTTGTTTAAAGCGGGCTTGACTTCTATGGATGAAATTTATCCTATTCTAGCTAGTCGTTGATCTATTTTTTGTTGTATAACCTCTACCAAGAATGCAATGATCTAATATCTCAAATAGTTAAAACATATTCCTTAAATTTAAAACTCCACATGATTTACTTCGTGATAGAGTTGTCCAAGAACGAGTTTTTTTGTACTCAAAGAGTTTTTATATGGGAGGGTATTAAGTAGTTGATTTTTAGATTTTTAGTTTACTTTTTTAGTTTTGGATCTTATAAAAAAAGCTAAAAAGTTGTTTGTGAGAATTGCTCCTTCTCTTTATCTTAGTCCCATTCAATAGGAATAAATAATACCACCAATTAAATTCAAAATACCAAATAGACAATTGTTCCCCACACTCATTAGTATAATAACTAATAAATATTTAGGAATTGTTTAAATAAATAACTCATAACATTTTAGAGCTATTTATCTTCTTTCCTTCTTGACACATCAGTCAAATATCAGCTCCTATAGTAAGATAATATATTTAGTAGATCAGTTTAATGTAATTACATTAAACTGTAAAACTGTACATTTTTTAAATTATCAACACTAAATAATTCAAATCCACTATTATGAAAACACTAATTGTAGGGCTTTTAATCGTTGCTATGGGAATTTCTCATGCACAAATGCAAATCTCTTCTACTCCCATAGTGAGTAACTTGTTAACTTTTAACCCATTAACAACAGTCAACTATTACAGCAATGAATTTAGAGTAACCTCTTTAGCTGACTTATCCAACCCCACAAATGCTGGAAAAGTAGCTTGTATAGAGTCTCCAATTACCTTAAACTCTGACTTCGTTTTAGCTGAAAACCTAACTCTTAAGAACTGTGGAGGGTATTTAGATATTCAACAATACAGTTTAACAGGAGTGAATACTTCTATTTATAGTTTAGAAGATGTAATGGTTATTGAAAGTTCAAAAGGAGAACTAAAAGGAACTTGGAATGCAGGTACCTCTTTATATGCCAAAAACTTAGGTTTAAAGAATGATGGGGTAGAATATACAACAGGAAGCATAAGCTCAGGAAGCAATACACTAGTTGTTTTAGATGGTGTTTTTATGACTTCAGATGTAGGGAAGTTTATTTCAGTGTATGGGGCAGATGCAGGTTTTGTTGCTTCTAATTCTCAAATAAGCCAAAACTCTCTACAGACTAAAATACAATCGGTTGTTAACAACACGACTGTTATTTTAGAAGATCCTGCAACGAGAACAGTGACTGATACGGAAGTATGGACAGGGTCTGATAATTTTAATGCAGGAAGGAATTTATTTTTTGTGAAAAATCAGACCTCAGGTAATGTGTTAACCTTTTCTGAGGGGCTTTATTTTACTTCTGTGGTTAAACCACGGACACGACCTACTTTTCCTAGAACAAATTGGTATATGGGAGATGGAACTGATCGCCATACAATTACTGGGGCAGGAGTGATTCGAGCTATTCCCCACAAGTTACAATCGTCGTCTTTATTTACAGTGGTTAATACGCACGATTACAAAATATCTATTAACATGGAGCAAGATCAAAAGCTACACAATTATTCTGGATTGGCACATTACCAAACAGGAGATGACTTTAATATTGTTATCCGAATTACTACAGCAGCTTATAATGGTACAATTGAAAATTGTTCAATTAGTAATACAGAAGGAACATTAATAACAAGTTCTGGAGATCTTCAATTTACAAATTATATAAAAGGTGATAATGTGCCTAATGTTAATCAACGAGCAACGAATGTAACGAATGGAGATGTTAGTAATGTAGATGGTTCTCCACTTCCTAGTAATGGAGACTATACCTATAGTACTGATTTGTTAGATATTAGCAAAGTCCAGTTTGAAAGAACTAGAGTGGCTAGAAGTGGTCGAAAAGGTAGACGACATTATCAGTTTTCTGGGAGTAGTTTTTCTGGTTGGTCAGGTTTAATGACTCCAAGATATTGGGCTTATTATTATGATGAAAATGGTGTGTTTTTACGAAAAACAGATGAACAAGTATTTTATCACACCTATGAATACGAAGATGATGTTAAATATATTAGAGTGAAATTTGAGAAAGTAGCAGATCTTAATTTAGTGGATGCACAAATAAGAGCAAATTTAAATCCAATAGGGCTGATGTTAAAAGATGTTCATTTAGATGCTGGAGGGGCACATGGATTAAGTAATATGCCAACCAATTTTTTAATGGATGGTGGTAGCATTGTAAATGTAGGGAACGTTTTGCCTGCATTTGGTTCCAATACAGAAGATATGCGTCGAGGAGTACAAAATCAAACCTTCAGAAATGTATTGTTTAAAGATTGCTATTCAGGTTATTTAAATTGGGTAGGTACAGATGGTGTTGTGGTTGACCACTGTTATTTTCTAGGGACAAGTGATTCCAAAAGAAAGAGAACAGTAAGTGGATATACCAGTGCTTTAAGTGCTACGTTAGCAAGAAATGACCGAACGATTAATAGTCTATTTTATAATGCAGGTATCAGATTAGGAAGAAGTTCTTATTTTGCAAATAATACCGTATTGGGAGGCGTTCTTGAAATTGGAGCAAATGGATCTGAACTGATTGACAACCGATTTCATAATGTACAAATTGCAAATGTTACTGTATCCAATGCAGATAGAGATTATTCAAAAATAAAAGATGCTACTTTTACTTATGATAAACCTTGGAAGGTCTATCTTATTTCAGATATAAATCAGAACCTAATTTTAGAAGACGTAACGATTGAGTTTAATAAAAAAACAAGATTAACTTATTTAGTTGATCAATCTACTTCTTTTGAACCGATTGTTTTGGGCAAAAATGGAAATAAGTTATTTTTTCCAAATCGTAGACCCCAAAATGATTATGGAGGATACCTCAAGAATGTAAGTGTAAGTGGAGCTAGAATAGACAGAGCGGTTCGAGACTATGTGGGTTTGTCATGGCCTGTGACCGATTACGATAATGTTTATTCTGAGTCTAATATGAATCTGAGTTATGGATTGCCTAAAGATAGAATATTTAATGATTTAACAGTTGATGGTCGATTGGAATTAAATTATGCACATTATGGGACTACACTAACTACAGAAAGGCCAACTCATACATTTAATAATCTGAAAGTGACAATTCCTAAAGACGAGTTTAATTGGACAAATACAGGATCTCATATTCTTACTGTTAGAAAGAAGAACGTTGATTTAATTTTCAATGATGCAACATTTGACTTACAGGTGATGTCAAGCCAATTAGGAACCTACAATAAATGGATGCGCTTAGAACAATTAGGAACGACAGAATTTAATAGAACAACGTTCCGCTCTGCTAGTCCCAAATTAATTGATTTATCTACTTTTCCTGCAAGCTTGGGAGCAATCACCTTTACGGACTGTATTTTTGATAATGTCACTTTTATTCCTCGTCCAGGGATTGACGTAATTCAAACTACAACAATTCCTACAACAATCATAGATTATCCAAACAACCAAGATTTTTTGCCAACCGATTTGAACAAAAGTAGAAATTACACGGGTTCTGCAAACAGCACTTGGTTATTAACAAGCACAGTAGATGATTATGCAACCGTTGGAACGAGTATCGAACTCTATAATTCTGGAATTGGAAGTGTTACAATGGCTGCTGGTTCTGGAATTACGATTCTAAATTCTGGTAATGGAATGACCTTATCGTCGGTAAATAGGAGTGGAAAATTAACCAAAATGTCTAGCAATACATGGCTATTTAGTTTGTATAATTAATTAACCTAAGTACTCTGTAGTTCTTCAATTTAAAACTATTTTTCTTGTTGATATCGAATTGATTTTGACAAGAGAAATAGTTTTTTACAGTCAATATCCAATGATACATAAAAAACTGCTTGCATTTACTTTAACAGAATTGATGATGGTATTGGTCATTATAGGTATCCTTATTTTACTAGCCTTACCAAATCTGCAAGGCCTATTTGGACAAGCTTATAGTTTGGAAGCGAAAAAGCAATTAAAGTACATTCAAACCTTACAAAAAGCTTATTATCAACAGAATTTTAGATATACCAATAATTTGGAAGAGTTAAGGTTCGAAGCACCACTACTCAAAAGTGCTGGAGGAGACGCCTTATATGTTTATGAGGTTGTTAATGCTCTGAAGGAAAACTTTGTGGTACGTGCTACTGCTTCTGAAGATTTTGACGGAGATGGGCAGTTAAATGTTTGGCAAGTAGACCAAACAGGAACACTAAAGGAAACTACTTTGGATTGAAAGAGAGTTTATATGTATGGTTTTTCTATACGTATTTTAAGAAAGACTTAACCTATATTGGAAAAAAATATCCTAAATTAGCGGTTTATGATACCTAAAAATACAGCATTAATTATTTGTTTTTATTTTTAATCAATAAAAACATTCTATTAGATTGATTATAAGAACTTTTTTTAGAAAAACTAAGAACTGAAAATAATTAGCCTAATTTGAATTTATTGCCAAGTATGCACCTAAACCAAAAAAACATGATGTTACGATATATAGGAGTTTTACTTCTTTTATTAGTAATGGGAACCTGCCAAGCTCAATTCAGTAGAATTGATAAATTAACAGAAGACTTAGAGAATTTTTCTGACGATCAAAAGAACTTAAATCGAAAGATTGATATTTCAGCACTAGGCTCTGTTCAAGAAATAATTACCTCCATTGCCCAACAAACAAAAATTAACATAACAATAGATCCAAGTATTCAACAAAATGTAGTTAGTAATTTTACAAAAGTAAAAGTGAAAGAACTGTTATTGTACTTGTGCCGTCAATATGATTTGGATTTAAAGTTTACAGGCTCCATTATCTCTGTGGTTCCTTATCAAGCTCCTGTAAAACCACCGACTCTAAAGGAAATAGGAGTCTATTACAACAAATATAATTCAACGATTAGCCTAGACTTAAAAAATGATACTTTGTCTAATGTAGCTCGAAAGATTGCACAACAAAGTGGTACAAATGTGATTATTAGCCCACAAGCACAAAACCAAAAAGTAAATGGTTTTGTAGATAAACAACCTGTTGATAATGCCTTAAAATTTTTGGCAAAAAGCAATGGTTTGTACTTGACAGAAACACCAGAAGGGGCTTTCTTTTTGCGTACCAATGCCGAAGTACCTGCGGAAGAATTGGAAGAAATCAAACAGAAAAAGAATTTGATTATTGGAGGTGGCGTTAATTATGAAGCCATTGAAAATTTGGCCTTGACCGTTAAATTAGACTCCATTAATGACGAATATCGAATGGATATTCAAGCGATTAATGTACCTTTTGTTCAAATTATAAAAGGCGTTTCTATTGAGATGGGGAAAGATTACTTTTTATTTGATGCTCAAGGAACAGTTGCAACTTCTGGAGCAACCAATAATCCTTCTCAAATCAATAAGTACAACCGAAATCGGAACTCTAATAATGGTACAACAGGAGGTGGTATTAGCTTGAAGTTGGAAGATGTGACCTATGAAGAGTTTCTAAATTACATCCTAAGAGGAACTAGCTTGACCTATAAAGTTGACAACGATATTTATCTAATTGGAGATCGTGAAATGGAGGGTTTACGCCAGACAAAGACCATTCAATTGCAATATCGTTCTGCTAAAGAAATAGAGAAGTTGATTCCAAAAGAATTACAAGATAAAATTACTATGTATCCTTTTTTGGAACTGAATTCTATTATTTTGAGTGGTTCTGCGCCTAATATACAAGAAGTAGAGGACTTTCTAAGAGGGATTGATAAGTTGGTACCTGTTGTAATGATTGAATTGATCATCATGGATGTACAGCGTACTCGTTTGACCGAAACAGGTCTGCAAATGGGAATTGGAGATAAACCTGTAGAGACTGAACGCATTGGTCTTTCACCAGGCTTTGATTTTCAATTAGGGGCAAATTCTGTGAATAAATTATTAAATATGTTAGGAGGGCAAGGAATTATTAATTTGGGGAATGTCTTGCCAAATTTCTACTTATCTATACAAGCGATGGAAGATGTTGGATTGGTCAAAACCCATTCTCGTCCACAACTTTCTACCTTGAATAGTCACGAAGCAAATTTTAATATTGGAGAAACTCGTTATTACCTAGAATCTAGAACTACAGTACAAGGGGTGCAAGGAGCGGTGACACAGCAAGATGTGAACTTCAAATCTGTACAAGCGGATTTTACAATTAATGTAACACCTTATGTTTCTGGAGATGAGCAAATTACTTTAGAAATAGACGTACAACAATCGGACTTCTTGGGAGAGTTGCAACTTAATGCACCTCCTGCACAAGTCACTCGAAAATTTGATTCTCAAATTCGGGTAAAAAATGGCGATATGATTGCTCTAGGTGGTTTAGAAACTAAGGAAAAAAGTAAAACAGGTAAAGGCCTACCAGGTTTGGCTAGAGTACCTGTTTTGAATTGGTTTGGGAACCGTAGAAACAGCAAGAGCAATAGTGAATTAATTATTTTTATCAAGCCAACGATTGTTTATTAAGATGCTGCCCAAACTACAAGAATTTATTTACAGTAGAGAAGCTTTTGCCGGTGTAGAGTGTCTGCAAAGGGAGGGGAATTTATATTATAATGTATGCATTCTTAAGAAAGAAAAAAATAGCGCAAAAATCTTATTGCAGCAAGATAACATTCCTTCACTTTCTGAATTAAAGGAAATTTTAAAAGAAGACATTCCCATCTTTTTAGGCATTAACATCAAAGGTATTTTAAATCGTGTTTTGGATTATATTCCAAATTCCAAGGAGGATGCTTTAACAGCTGTGTTTCCTTCTGCCAAAGAGGATGATTTTTATGTACAACAAATAGAAACGGATCAGAACACTTTGATTAGTGTTGTTCGAAAAGATAGTGTTTTAGAACTTTTGAAGAGTTTTGAAACTGCGGAAATTTGGGTGGTCAATGCTTTTGTTGGGCCTTTTTGGATCGAAGAGATATTGCCAATTTTGCCTGCCTATGTTCAAACGATTCAAATTGGGCAACAAGTTTTGACCATAGAAAACCAGCACATTACAGGTTTGAGTAAGAGCGTTTTGGCTCGACAAGAGTTGTTTAGTATTGGCGAAGATCGAGTTTCAGAATCCTTGTCCTTAGCACTGTCAATGGCTTTTATTGCGATTACACAATCTAATATTCAAGGAATAGAAGTCGATTTTATTGATCAGCAGCAAAGCAATTTTTATTATAAAAAACTCTTTCACTATACTGCTTTAGGTGCCTTAGCCTTTTTCTTTGTGGCGTTATTTACCAATTATCTTTTGTTTGAACATTACAACAGTCAAGAACAAGGTTTGAAAGTGGAAGTCAGTCAACAGCAAAGTCTATTAAATCAGCGAGATAGTTTAGCAAAAAAGTACCAAGACAAGAAGGCTTTATTAGGAGATCAATTGAATTTAGGGCAATCAAAATCGTCTTATTATGCCGATCAATTGGCCGCAACATTACCAAGTACGTTGCAGTTGACCAATTTGGTGCTTTTTCCAAGGATTAAAGAAGAAGGTTATAGTAGTGAAGAAAGTTTGCCTCGTTATGACAATCAAACCATTTTGATAGAGGGACAATGTCAAGCAAGTGTTTTTTATAATAATTGGAAACGTTCTTTGGAGGAATTGAATTGGGTGGCATCTATTCATAATCTAAGTTATCAGAATAATAAAAATGGACAGGGCGTTTTTAAATTAAAAATTACCTTAAAAAATGAATAAAACGCTACCTGCACGAGCACTTTTTTATGCGGTAATTGTTTCGGTTTTTGTCGCAATGATTAGTGGTGCAATGCTGTTGAGTAGTTATCACCAACATATGCTGATGGGCTATTATCAAACACAAGAACGTTTGATGGATAATTGCCAGTCTGGAGTAGAATTGATTTTGGGAGCCAAAGCAACAGGTATTCCACAAGTAAGGGTTGATTTATTTCAGCAAGAAAAAGACAGTGTGCGTCTAGAGCAAAAGGCTTGGGGCTTATTAGATGTGGCAACGGTAAAAAGCTGGTCAGGTCAAGGAATTTATCAAGATAGTATTATAAAAACATTTTTACTAGGAAAAGAAACGCCTGATTATGCTTTAAGCTTATCGGAAGGAACTTCTCCTTTGTATGTTTGTGGTAATACGCAAATAGTAGGCACTGCTTTTTTGCCTACAGAAGGGGTGGAACGGGGCTACTTTCATGTCGTGCAGGGCAAGCCTTATACAGGAGAGAAGTTGATTTATGGAAAGAAAGAAATTGTCAAACCGACTGACATGAGTATTTACAAGGAGCGTTTTGACGATTTGAAGACCTTGCAAGATTTAAACGGGAATATAAACTTGGAGCAAGATTCTATTCTACAGCCTTTTAATCAACCAACGCTGATACTAAAAGGAGAACGTTTTAATACAGCAAATTTGGTCTTAAAAGGCAATGTTATTGTAGTGGCGAGTGAACGAATTGAAGTGGCTGCAAATGCTTTTTTAGAAGATGTTTTACTAGTCGCACCTGAAATTATCATTCAGTCTGGTTTTCAAGGAAGTTTACAAGCTTTTGCTTGGGATAGCCTGGTCGTAGAATCGGGAGTGTTTTTAGATTTTCCTTCTGTTTTGTGTTTGTTGCCTTATGAGGAACGAACGAATTTTTCACCAGAAATAATTTTACAAGAAGGTGTAGAGATGATTGGAACGTTGATGGTACCTAGTTTTCGTTATAATACCTATAAATCTAAAGTGACTATTGGAGCAACTGCAAAAATAACAGGGCAAGTTTGGGTGAATGGAGTCTTGCAACACAAAGGAATTGTTCATGGTAGTGTTTTGTGCACAGAATTTCTATTGCAAACGCCCGCAGGAGTCTATGAAAATTACTTGTTGGACGCAATTATTGATCGAACATTATTACCAAAAACATATTTAACGCCAAGTCTATTGGGAACGAAGGATTACAAACAGGTTTTAAAATATTTATAAATAAATGAAATTGCAAGCCTTTACAATTGTAGAATCTATGATGGCGATGGTGGTCATAATGATTAGTTTTACGGCTGGAATGACGATTTACTTGACGGTCTTAGAAGGTGATGCGTTTCCACTAAAAACAAAAGCCAACAATGTTTTGAACTTAGCTTATGAGGCTACAAAAAAGGAGCAACGCTTTTTGGATGAAACCTTTAATCAAAATGGCTTGATGATTGAAAAAAAAGTATTAGCCTATAAGGCTTATCAAGGCGTTCTTGAACAAGAAAATATTTATCAAGTTTCCTTGAAAGCTTACAGTCCAGATGAAAAATTAGTAGCAGCTCAAGAACATTTAATTCGAGTAGTCTATGAAAACTAAATTAGCAGCGTTTACAATGGTGGAGTTGATTGCTGTGATGGTATTGTCTGGCTTAATTTTTAGTATGGCCATGTTGGTAATTAATATTGTTCAAGAGCAAGGTAAACATCAAGAAAGGCAACATGAAGAAGTTTTAGGCCTAGAGCAATTGAGTGGTTTGTTAGAGAAAGATGCTTACCTGTCTAAGATGATTTGGGTAGAAAACCAGCAGTTATTTTTTGAGTATGATAATCATAGTATTAATTACTATTTTAATGGTAAAAACATTTGTAGAAGTATGGGGCACACGAGTATTCATACCGATACTTTTTTATTACCTACTTTAAGTTTTAAAACCAGTTGGCAATTGCAAGACATTCAAGTAGGAAGAGTAGATGCCATTGAATTAGAAACTAAATTTTTTGAACAAGATTTTAAGATTTTTATACAAAAACAATACGATTATAAAACTTTATTATTAGAGTAACAGTTTGTTAGAGAAGAAACCAATAAACAATAAATGAGCATCCAATTACCACAAAAAAAAGCCACAAAGGCAGTTCCTAAAGATTCAAAAAAATCCTCTATTTGGGGTTTTATGAATCAGGACATCCAGTTTTTTGAGCCGAAATTTGGCATCAAAAAAAAGCTGGTTTTGTATGGGCAATTGGAAACCTTATTAAGTTCAGGATTAGACATTCAAGCTTCTTTGGAGCTGATTGAGCAAAGTTTTAAAAAGAAACAAGACCAAGCTTTGGTACAAGCTCTAAAAGATTCCATTGTGAAAGGAAAGTCTCTTTCAGAAAGTATGGAGGCTTTGGGTAAATTTACTATTTACGAGCAATACAGCATTCAAATTGGGGAGGAAACGGGGCGATTGAACCTAATTCTAAAAGATCTATCCAATTTTTTTGAAAAGACCCTAAGTTATAAACGACAATTAACAGGCGCTTTGGCTTATCCAATTTTTGTTTTGTCCTTTTCCTTGTTAGCGGTCTTATTTTTGCTACGTTATTTGGTACCCATGTTTAGTGGAATATACGGACGGTTCAAGCAGGAATTACCTGCTCTAACACAGATGGTTGTGAATTTGTCTGATTGGATTGGGGTACTAATGCCTTATCTGTTTTTGAGTGTCTTTTTGTTAATCATAGGCGCTTATAGTCAGCGCCAAAAACTGTGGTTTCGAAAAACAGTAGGTTGGATTATGCTACACATTCCTTTGTTTGGAGGAATTATAAAAAAGGTCTATTTATCACGATTTTGTCAAGCAATGGCTTTACTATTGGTCTCTGGTGTACCTTTGTTGAATGCTTTAAAATTAGTCCAACAAATGATTAATTTTTATCCTGTCAGTTCTTCTTTGGCACAAATTGAAAAAGAAGTTTTTCAAGGCGCACAATTGCACGAAGGGTTGAAGGAATTTAGCTTTTATCCTCCACAGGCTTTGGCTTTGATTAAGGTAGGAGAGGAGTCGGGCAAATTACATTTGATGTTTGAGCGTTTGGCAGCACAATACACAGAAGAAGTCGATCAACAAACTGCTGTCATTGGAAGTTTGATTGAACCTGTATTAATTGTATTTTTGGGTGGAATTGTAGCCGTTATTTTGGTGGCTATGTATTTACCTTTATTTAAAATGAGCACCTCTATGGGCTTTTAGATTTAAGGAGCAAAGTGAGCTAAGAAAATGAATTATAAGCAAAAATATCAAGCCTTATTGGGAGGAATAGTACTGTTTTTAGTAATAGCCTACTGCTTGGCTTTTGGCAAAACTTGGACAGCCTATCAAACAACGACCCAACTGCAACAGCAATTATCAAGCGCAGGACAAGCCTGGCAGCAAATAGAAAGTTATCAAGGTCAATTAAAAGAATTAGAATCGAAACAGAACAATCAGTTTTTTACGCAAAATTACCTGTTTCAAAAAGTGACCACCTTTTGTCAAGAAAACAGATTAGCAATACAAGAAATGCCCGAATCTATCGTGTATAAACAACAAGATGTAGAAATTTTGGAAAATCCCATTAAGGTAGAAGGAACGTTTGTGCCAATGGTGCAGTTGCTATACAATTTGGAGCAAAAACTACAGTTGGGGCGTGTCGTTTCAGTAGAATTTAACTTAGGAAAAAACTACCAAAGCCGTAAATCCGAATTGACTGCTAACATTCAGTTGCAAAATATTCAAAATCAAGTAGAAAAAGAAAGCAAATAACCATGAAATATTTAATTTTATTCAGTTTAACTGTATTTACAGTAAGCTGTAATTTAATCTTTGAAGAAGATCTAAGTAAGCGAAAAGTGGACCTCCTTTCGCCACCAAACGGCTACACTACTTACACCCAAACACAAACCTTCGTATGGGACAGCTTACCTGATGTGAGTAGATACCGTTTCCAAATTGTTTCTAAGCGTTTCGATTTCATAGAAGAATATGTTTTGGATACTGTTGTAACAGGCAAGCGTCTGACCTTAGGTTTGGAACCTAAAGAATATCAATGGCGAGTAATTGGTTTGAACAATTCTAGTGAAACGGGCTACCATACTTATAGTTTGAATGTGGTTCAAGACACTTCTTTAGCCAATCAAATTGTTAACTTAATTGCACCAACGCCCAATACCGTTTATGCAAAAGATTCTGTTGCTTTTTTCTGGACAGCCCTAGGTTTGGCCGACCAATATCAACTACAAGTTGCCACTCATCCCTCCTTTAACAGCCAAACCATGGCAACGGATACGACTACTCAACAGGACTATATGTATTTGATTCGTCGATTGGGTTTAGGAACCTTTTACTATCGAATTCGTGCGATGCGTGTAGGGAGAGATACAACGGCTTATACAACAGTTCAGCCGTTTAATATTAATATGATTCCAATCCATAGTAGTCCAGCGAATAATAGTACTTTATCTTTGCCCTTTAATATGGGGTGGCAGAGAGCTTCTAGAATTGCCAAAGATAGTTTATTTTTGTATCATAATAATACTGCAACTGCTTATCAAAAACTAGAATTGACGAATAATAGTTACACCTTTAATAGCTCAGATACTGTTGGTTATGGTGCAGGAATTTATTATTGGCAAGTTAAATCAGTAGGAACAAACAATCAGCAAAGTAGTACTTCTAATTTATGGCAATTTACAATCAATTAAGGGATGAAGGAAAATAAATATGCACCCTATATTTTAGGACCTGTTCTGTTGATGGTATGGGGGTTGGTTTTTTATAAAATATACCAAGCCGTTTATGGTGGAGAAGAACACTTTGATGTTCCTCAATTTGCTGCCCTACCTATATTTGAGACCAATCAAAAAGATAGCAGTTATGCTTTATTAATTGATTATAAAGATCCGTTTTTGGGGAAACGTTTTAATTACACTTCCAACGAAAGCAGCACTTCAAGAACCAACGTTTCTAGGAATAACAGTCGTCCGAGTATTCCACCAGTCAAAACTATCGTCCAAAATAGACCTAAAAAACCTTTTCCAACCGTTGTGTATCAAGGCTTCCAAATCATGGAATCTGATACCGTTGCTTTATTAAAAATAAACAATCGTTTTTATCCAATTGCTCGAAAAGGCAATGTCTTTCAAGACGTTCAAGTAAAAGGCATTTACAAAGATTCGATTCAAGTACAGTTTGAAAACCAAAAGCAAACCTTCTTAAAAAAACGCTAAAAATTTACTCTGTTTTCTCTACTTTTTTTGTTTTTTTAGGCTTAGTTTTTTTCTTTTGTTGCTTTTTAGGGGGTGTTTTTTTCTCAGTTTTTGACTGCTTACTTTTAGGCTTTTTCTTAGAAGTTTTTTTACCCGTTTTAGATTTCTCAGTAGTTTTATCCTTCTTTTTGAACGATTGAAAAAGGGTAGGCTTCGGTTTTTTTATAATAATTTTATCCTTACGATATTTAACTTTATTTTCCTCGTCATTCGCAAAAGTCGAAAAAGGACCATGTAATTGCCCATTTCTATAAGTCCCTTTTTCAATCAGTTGCCCATTCCTATCAAATGCCTCAAAAGGACCATGTTTTAAGCCTTTTTTCCAGACAACTTGCTCCTTTAAAGTACCATCCGAATACCAAGTTTTCCAAGCACCTACTTTCCAACCCTTTTCATAAAGTCCTTGCTCTAATAAATTGTGATTCGGATAAAAAGACTCGTACTTTCCTTGTAATAACTTTCCAGACCAAGCTCCTTGAGTATGCAAAACAATCTGCTTTTGATACCAAGCATAAAATTTATTGCCCTCAATTTTTACTTTAGGGTTTGCAATGAATATTCTGATTTTTTTGATGGTATCGGCTGCATTTAAGACAATTTCTCTAGTTTCTGGTATGGCATCAGAGAACTTTTGGGCATGGCTTGGAGCTAGAGAATAAAGTAAAAAGAGGATAATAAATAGGCTTTTCATAGTTTGTGTTTTCATTTTCTGCAAATTACGAGTTTTTGTGCTTATAAGCAATGCCTAGGTGAATTTTGTGTTGGATTGTATCTGCTTATTTTTATTAGTTATCCTAATTGTAAATATAATTGCAAGCAAAAATATTGAAGACTAATCAGCCTTGAGAAGTGATTGTATCCATTGGTTCATTGATGCTTTGCTCTTTCATTTAATTCATGCACCTAATTGAACAAAATGTTTGAGTGATTCTCCTAATCGATCTTTTTTGAACTTAGAAAAATAGAAGGGGAGGTTAATTTTTGAATTGACCTTGATTGAATGGAGGATGTTATTTGCACTACACTTTTTATTTAAAAGAGTTTTTAGGGGAATTCAAAAAGAAAGATTTTTTTTGAATAGTGAACTATTATGATTGTTAAGTAATTAGAAAAATTTCTAGTGAAAATAAACAAAAACTATTTAGATTTAATCTAAATAGTTTGCAAAAAAAGAATTTCTTATATAGCTTTGTGTCATTAATTTTATTTAGACTAAATAAAAATAAGCTATGGTTACAAATTACCTTTCCAAAAGTGAAATAGACCTCAGTAGTATTTTGGATGCTACATCTATTCATGAATTAAAAAACAATATAGAAAAGACAATTGATTATTTAATTGGATTTTTTGAGCATGAAAAGTTTTATAGTGGAGCTTCTACAGATGCTTTAAAAGTAAAAATGAAGCAAATCATTAATAAAGAAAAAGAACCACTTAATATAGATTCTATGCTGGATGAGATTAAAGACCTTTATTTAGATCATGCCATCTCTTTTCACAATCGAAGTTATATTGCCCACTTAAATTGTCCCATAACTATTCCATCCGTTATTGGTGATTTTTTAGCATCAACAGTTAATACAGCAGTTGAAACATGGGATCAGAGTACATCTGGAACTTTGATAGAGCAAGAATTAATTAGGTGGATTGCAGCAGCATTCAAATTTCCAGAGTTATCAGACGGTATTTTTACAAGCGGGGGCACCCAATCAAATTTTATGGGGCTTTTGATGGCAAGAGATCATTATGCTTATAAAAACTTGGGCTTAAACATTAAACAAAATGGTTCTTCAGAAGCTGTACAAAAATTTAGAATTTTTTGTTCTGAAAAAGCACATTATAGTATTAAGAAGAATGCTGCTTTACTAGGTCTAGGCTACGATGCAGTAGTAGAAGTGACGACAGATACTCATTATAAAATGGATCCTGTTGCTTTAGAAGCTGCAATTCAAATGGAAATAGAAAAAGGCAATACTCCTATAGCTGTAGTGGCGACAGCAGGAACAACTGATTTTGGAAGTATTGATCCTATTGAGAAAATCTCAAAGATTGCCAAATCAAATAACCTATGGCTACACGTTGATGGTGCTTATGGAGGTTGTTTTATTTTTACAGAGACACACAAAAAGGCTTTAGAGCCGATCAAATATGCAGATTCCATTACCATAGATTTCCACAAAACATTTTTCCAACCTGTTTGCTCTAGTGTATTTCTTGCAGCAGAATCAGATTATTTTAAGTATGTTTCTTACTATGCTGATTATTTAAATCCCATAGAAACAAAAGATACAGATACTCCCAATTTGGTTGTAAAATCAATGCAAACTACTCGGCGATTTGATGCCCTCAAACTATGGTTTACATTGCGCATGACTGGTTTAGAAACAATTGCTTCTTTTCTAGAAATAGTACATCAACGAGCCTTAGATGCTTATGATTTATTATTAGAAGCAGGTTGCTTTGAAGTAAAGCATAAACCAGAATTGAGTACAGTCGTATTTAGATACAAACTAAAAGCAGGTATTGAAGACAATGCGGTTCATGATACAGTTAATCTAGCGATCAAAAAAGCATTATTTGATACTGGTCAAGCTTCTATAGCCAGTACTAAAGTAGATGGTGTAACTTATTTGAAATTTACATTACTAAACCCTAAAACTAGCATCTCAGATTTAAAAAATATTATTCAATTAATTATCGAACAAGGAAGTGTTTACTATTCTAACAACTAAATTTAATAATGATGAAAGCACAAGATGTTTATGATTTTATAGGAATTGGAGTAGGTCCATTTAACTTAGGTTTAGCGGCATTAACGGAACCATTAAAAGAATTACAAGGGATATTTTTTGATCAATCAACTTCTTTTGATTGGCACCCTGGAATGATGATAGAAGGGACAACTTTACAAATTCCTTTTATTGCTGATCTGGTAACATTGGCAGATCCTACTAGTCCATATAGTTTTTTGAATTACATTAAAAAAGAAGGAAGAATATATTCTTTTTACATTCGAGAAAATTTTCTTCTATTAAGAAATGAATATAATAAGTATTGTCAATGGGTGATTGAGCAATTAAGTAACATTCATTTTCAATCAAGAGTAGAACAAGTACATTATAATGAAGAAGAACAAATCTATTATGTTCATGTATTTAATAATAAAGATGCCAAAACATTTATCTATAAAACCAAAAAAATTGTTTTAGGTACAGGTACAAGCCCACATATACCCAAGTGTTGTTTAAATGATAAAAAACAAATTATACATTCTTCAGATTATTTAAATCATAAAAAACGACTACAAAGCAAAAAGAGTATTACCATCGTAGGAAGTGGACAAAGTGCCGCTGAAATTTTTTACGATTTACTACAGGACATTGATTCTAACGACTATGAGTTAAACTGGATTACTCGGTCAGATCGTTATTTCCCATTAGAATATACGAAGTTGACCTTAGAGATGACCTCTCCAGAGTATGTAGATTATTTTCATAATCTTCCTGCACCAAAAAGAGAGCACATTGTTCAACATCAAAAGCACCTTTACAAAGGAATTAATGGTGATTTGATTAATGCTATTTATGATTTATTGTATACAAAAAAAATTATAAAACCAGGATTAAAAACACATCTTCAAACACATTCTGAATTAAAAGAAGTCAATTCTAGTGTTTTCGGTGAAGCTTTAGAGCTTACATTTCATCAATATGAGCAGAATCAACATTATGGGCTTCAAACAGAAGAATTAATTTTAGCAACAGGTTACACGTATGCTATGCCTTCCTTTGTTGAAGGAATTAGCGATCAAATCAGATGGGATGATAAAGGACGTTTTGATGTACATAGAAATTATAGTATAGATCATAAGAACAGTGAAATATTTGTTCAAAATGTAGAATTACATACACATGGTTTTGTAACACCAGATTTGGGAATGGCAGCCTATAGAAATGCTTATATTATTAAAGAGATGACGGGTATAGAATACTATCCTATTGAGCAACAAATTGCTTTTCAAAAATTTGCTGTAGACACTAAGGATGCCTTATCTCTGAAAGATCTTGAATATCAAGTTTAAAAAACATGGTTCTTTGCCAAAGAACGAAAAACATTAATTATGAATTTGAGGTTTTTTTTAATTTTGATGACTCTAGTTGCAGTTGTTAGCGATTATTTATTGCACCCTTTTTATCCTCAGTTTTTTGAACTAAGATTTGGTATTACAGATCCTAAGGTAGTCGGATATTATTTTGGAGCAATCTGTTTTATGGTTATGATAGCCTTTCCTTTTTGGGCTTATATTGCCAAGAAAATTCCAGAGCTTAAAATATTAGTTTTGACTCAAGCAATTGCGGGCGTATTAGCCTTGTATTGTTTTGGAACAAGTTCCTATTTGAGTTTTTGGATTGCCTCTTTGGTAATGATTTTATTTAAAGGAAGTTACCTATTGGTTTATCCTTTTATATTAAGAGTTGTCAAAAAAGAAGAACATATAAATACGATTGGTTTACTTTCTGTCATTGTTCATTTAGGAGGAATAGGAGGAGCTGTTATAGGTGGTTTAGCGGTTGATTTTTTAGATCCAAGATATATTTTTCTAATCATGGCTCTAGGGGATTTCATCCAAATGGCAATGAGTTTTTATCTATTAAATAGTAATCGATTTATTATTGATAAAGTGGAAGAGAAAGGGATTGTTAGTCAAGAAAAGCTTAGTAATAATCGTTTTATTTTCAAAGTGGGTCTATTAACGTTAGTGTTATACTTTAGTGATTTTTTGATTCGCCCCTTCTTTTCTACCTATTGGGAAGCAATTTCTATTTATGACAGTAAACTGATTTCAGGAACGATGTATGCTATTCCTGGTTTTGTGGCTTTAATTGGCCTATTTGTAAACCAAAAACGAGAGATGAAAAATTTATACCAAGGTATTTCATCTGCTTTAGTCTTGGGAATTATAGGATTATGGCTTCAAGCATCTCAAGTGGATGTTGTCCTAATTTTGGGAAGAATCATCTATGGTTGGGCAATTTTTCAAGGAATGGTTCGATTTGATGTACTCTTGTTTGAACAGAGCCATCCAGAAGCGTACGCAATAGATTATAGCAAGATTCATTTTTTTCAAAACTTAGGTGTTTTACTGGCTTCTTTATCAGTTGGAATCATTGTCGATGAGGAGGGTTTAAGGATGCCTTTTTTGATTGCGATAGGTGGTTTTGTAGTCATTTTATTCATTTATTATCAACTTTTTAACCAACAAATAAAGAGAAAAGAAGCCCTCCTTAAAACATAGTATTATGATGTACTATATAAACCATCTAATCATGAGAAAGAAGAAAGAAGAAATATTGTATAAAGCAAATTATCCACATTTTGGGACGATAGAACTAAGAGCACTTGATTTAGAAATAGATATAGAATTAGTCCATGAATGGGTCAATAAAGAGTATGCCTTTTTTTGGGGCTTACAGGGGGCAAGTATAAAAGAGGTTTACATTGAATACGAAAAATTAATTAGTCCTAGTCATTATGATGTTTTTATGGGTTTTTATAATGGAAAACCTGCTTTTTTATTAGAAAAATATGCGCCTGAAAAAGATCTTATTTCTAATTATTACAGTAGGAGAAGTGGTGATTGTGGAATTCATGTTTTGGTTGCACCAGCAGATCAACCTACGGCTAATTTTACTTGGTACGTTTTCAACGCTATTAGTAGCTTCATCTTCAGTGATCCAAGTGTCCATCGAATCTTAGTAGAACCTGATATTCAGAATAAGAAGATGTTCGCAATTTGTGAGCGGATTGGTTTTGTGTTGGATCGGATTGTAAGCTTACCACACAAAACTGCTCAACTCGCTTTTTACGAAAAAAAAGATTTTATAATTAATAAACAAACCAATCGAATGGTTAAAAGAAGTGCTATGAATACAACTAATAATAATATAGTTTCTCCTCAACAAGCGATTGCGCACATAAAACCCAAAATATGGGATCATGCTAATCGCTTATTGATAAAAAAAGCGATTAGTGAATTTGCACATGAGTTTCTAATTAAACCAACTATAGAGACAACATCTGATACTTGGAGTTCCTATGTATTAAGGAGTGATGATGAGACCATTGTTTATTGTTTTAATGCAAAAAAAATGCTCTTGAATCATTGGTACATTCAATTAAACTCTATTACGAAGTTTAAAGATGGAGAAGTATTACCTTTAGATGCTTTGTTGTTTATCAAAGAATTTAGGAATTCGTTAGGGATTAAAAAAGAAAATTTAGCCGTTTATTTGGAGGAAATTACTAGCACGCTTTATGGAAGTGCTTATAAGCACATTAAAGAAAACCCTTGTGCTAAAGATCTTGTTTATACTGATTTTCAAACAATAGAACAAGCAATGATGGAAGGGCATCCTGGGTTTGTTGCTAATAATGGGCGAATTGGTTTTGATAGTGGTGATTATAGAGCCTATGCACCTGAATCGGGAAACTCTTTTTCTTTATTGTGGTTGGCAGGGCACAAAAGTAGGACCTTTTATGCAGGCACAAAGGAGTTGGATTATGAAACATTGATTCAACAAGAATTAGATGCTGAATCAATAGCTATTTTTTCAAAAATGATAAAGGATGATGGTTTTTCTCCAGAAGATTACTACTTTATTCCGATACATCCGTGGCAATGGTTTAACAAATTATCTAATATTTTTGCTCCAGAAATTGCTCAAGGTAAACTTATTTGTTTGGGATATGGGAAAGATCAATATTTTGCACAACAATCCATACGTACTTTATTTAATAGTACAAATCCACATAAGTTCTATACTAAAACAGCACTATCTATTTTAAATATGGGCTTTATGAGAGGTCTTCCTATGTATTATCTTGGAACAGCACCCGAGATGGCTGTTTGGCTAGATCATTTATTGGCAAAAGACAAATATATTCAAGAAACTGGTTTTAAAATGTTAGGAGAAATAGCATCTGTAAGCTATGTGAATCCATACTATGAAGAACTAGGACCTCACAATGATTATAATAAAATGTTAGCATCCTTGTGGAGAGAAAGCCCAATAAGTAAGATTAAAGAAGGACAACAACTGATGACAATGGCGGCATTATTACATGTTGACCAAAATGGGGATGCCTTGTTACCAGAGCTTATCAAAGCATCAGGTCTAACGACAGATAATTGGCTTCGAGAATACCTAAAAGCTTATTTAAGCCCTTTATTGCATTGTTTTTATCAATACGATCTTGTGTTCATGCCACATGGAGAAAATCTAATCCTTGTATTTGATCATCATATTCCTACAAATGTTCTATTGAAAGATATAACAGAAGAAGCAGTTATTTTGAATCCAGATATAGCCTTGCCAAAAGGTTTAGAGCGTATGTATGCCCCTGTAGATGAAGAGATTAAATTGTTGTCCATTTTTATAGATGTTTTTGATGGCTTTTTCCGTTTCTTGGCACATATTCTATTGGAACATGGGAATTATAATGAAGAACGTTTTTGGGAACTTGTTGCAGAGAATATCTTAAATTATCAAGCTAGATATCCTCAATTGAAATCTAAGTTTGAGCAGTATGATTTATTTGCTGCTGACTTTCAATTATCCTGCTTAAATCGCTTACAATTGAATAATGGCAGACAAATGATTGATCTAGATGACCCAACAGCATTGTTACAGTTTGTTGGACGATTAAAAAATCCTATTGCAAGATATAAATCAGAAGATCATCTAGATCTTGCAGTGAATAGAGTAGCCTTATGAGTGAAATTAGTTTGAAAGAAACACATCCTATTTCTTTTAGAGCATTGAATTTAAAAAGTGATGCGGTATTTTTATTAGAATGGGTAACCCATCCACATGCTAAATATTGGGGAATGTTGGATGCAACAATAGAGGATTTAACCGCTGCATATACTCAACTATTAAACATACCAAACTATAAAGTTTATGTAGGAGAAATCAATGGAGAGGCTACCTTTTTAATGGAATCTTATGATCCTAAAACAGATTTTATTGGCAAAAAATACGAAGTCCAAGAAGGAGACTATGGTATGCATGTATTGGTTAAGCCTCCTAATAAATCTATCCGTGGCTTCACTTGGCATATATTTTCTAGCATTATGAATTTTTTATTTGAAGATAAAAAATGCAGACGTATTGTTGTAGAACCAGATATACATAATAGCAAAATTCATCGACTGAATAAACGAGCAGGATTTGTATATGAAAAGGAAGTTGCTTTACCTAATAAAGTAGCCTTTTTAGCGTTTTGCACGTTGGAGTCTTATCAAAAAAGTCAGACTAAATTAATAGAGATTTAAAAGCATTACTCAATGAATCAACAAAATAAGAGCCATCAAATGATTAATCATTTGAATAGTAAAAATTGGCTAATCGTTAATCGAAGACAGTTAAAAAAAGCAATTGCAGAATTAGCACATGAAGAATTAATAGAGCCAAAATTAAAGACAAAAAGCAGTACTTTGTATACGCTATATGCAGATGATCATAATATTTATTATGAATTTGAAGCAAAGAGATTGATCTTGGATCATTGGTCTATTGATGAGAATTCTATTGTGAAAATAAGTTATGAAGAAAAAGAGGAGCTAGATCTCCTTGCTTTTGTTTTAGAATTTGAAGAACAATTGGGAATTAGTAAAGAGGTGTGTCCAACTTATCTAGAAGAGTTAACCAGCACCCTTTTTAGTCAAGCTTATAAATTAGATAATCAAAGCTTTACTGCTAAAGAGTTAGTTCATTGTAATTTTCAACAAATTGAACAAACAATGATAGAAGGACATCCTTGTTTTGTGGCAAATAGTGGACGAATAGGATTTAGTGGAATTGATTATCGTGCTTTTGCTCCTGAAACTGTGGATTCTTTTAAAATAGTTTGGTTGGCTGGGCATAAATCTAGGACTTGTTTTTCTTCGGTTAAAAATTTGACATATAACCAATTGTTGGGTCAAGAGTTAGGTGCATTTACAATCATGAACTTTAACCGTCAAATTGCAGTTTTAGGAAAAAGCCCAGATGATTTTATTTTTATACCTGTTCATCCATGGCAATGGTTCAACAAGCTAGCATTAATTTTTGCCGCAGATATTGCTGAAAAGCGATTGATTTATTTAGGGGAGTCTAAGGATGAATATGCAGCACAGCAATCTATTCGTACTTTATTCAATTTAGATAAACCTAAACATTACTACACTAAGACCGCTTTGTCAATTATTAATATGGGATTTATGAGAGGCTTGTCACCTAATTACATGAAAGGTACTCCTGTAATTACAGATTGGATTAATGAATTACTGGAACCAGATGAATACCTTAAAGAATGTGGCTTTCAGATGTTGGGAGAGGTAGCAACAGTAGGATATACCAATCAATATTACGAAAAATTAGGCACTTCTTGTGCACACAATAAAATGCTCTCCTCCTTGTGGAGAGAAAGTCCTATAGCTAAGAAAAAAGAAAATCAAAGCGTTATGACTATGGCGGCTTTACTGCATATAGATCACAACAATATGGCTTTTCTTCCTAAATTAATAGAAGCTTCAGGTTGTAGCATAGAAAAATGGTTAAGGGCATATCTTAAATGTTATTTCTCTTCATTACTACATTGTTTTTTTAAGTATGAATTGGTTTTTATGCCTCATGGGGAAAATGTAATTCTAATCTTAGAAAATAATATTCCTACAGGTATTTTTATGAAAGATATTACAGAAGAAATACTAGTTTACAATAGGGAACTTACGCTTCCTAAAGAAGCCCAAAGAGTATTCGTAGAAACAACAGATGAAATGAAAGTGCTCTCCTTGTTTACAGATGTTTTTGATTGCTACTTTAGGTTTATGAGTGCCATATTTAATGAGCATACCGCTTTCTCAGAAACTTCATTTTGGAAATTAGTAGCAGAATGTGTATCTGATTATCAAGAAAACTTTCCTCAATACAAAGAAAAGTATGAGCGGTATGACCTTTTTGTTTATGAGTTTAAAAAATGTTGCTTAAATCGCTTACAATTGAAGAACAACAAACAAATGTTGGATTTAGCAGATCCGATGGATAGTCTACAATTTTCAGGGACACTTCTTAATCCTATTGCTAGTTGTAAAGAATTGTCTAGTTTAATTAAAATTTGAGATGGAAGAAAAAGCGGCGTTTTTAACCCAAATTATTCGTAGTAGAAGAAGTATTTATGCGGATGATTTCTTAGACAAAGAAATACCAGAATCTATCATTATCGAACTAATTACAAATGCTACTTGGGCACCCAATTATAAATGTACAGAACCTTGGCGTTTTGTCGTATTGAGAGGCAAACATCGGCAAGAACTAGGGGAATTTATGTTGGATTATTATCGGAGAGAATGGAACGAAAATGATTTTCCTCTCTCTAGATATGAACCTACACTTAACTATCCCAAGCATGCCACTATGATAGCAATTATTATGCAACGTTCTCTAAAAGTTAATATAAAAGAGTGGGAAGAATTGGCAGCAGTATCCTGCGCTATTCAGAATTTATGGTTGTCTTGTACTTCCTATGATATTGGTGGTTATTGGGATAGTTCAGAAGCGGCCATTTTATATGGAAATGAATTGGAACTGAAGCATAATGAACGCTGTTTGGGGCTTTTTTATATGGGGTACTATGACCTTGAACAAGCCACTTCCAAGAGAAGAAGAAAGTTATTACGCAAAAAATTAAGTTGGTCAGAATGATAAAGTTATAAATAATGGAACTGCAAAAAAATAGCTAAAATAAAGTTAAGTATGTTATCAGACACTTTCGATTGTCTGATAGCATCTTCTTAACAGACATACAGTTGGTACACCACCAAAAATAAAATATTAACGATTGATCTGGCTAGAATTATTAACTCCACACGATTTATCTCGTGATAGAGTTGTCAAAGAACGATATTTTTTAAGGATTTCTTTGAGAGTTTGGGAGTTTGAAAAATTTGTATACTTTTGCACCAACACTTATTTAGACTAAATAAAAATAAAAACATAATGAAACTTTTTTTCACTCCATATATACTCACATTGTTGTTGTCCATATCAGCTTTTGTTAGTAAAGCTCAGTATATAAAGGGAAAAGTAGTAGATGAATCTAATTATGTTCTACCATATGCGGAGGTTTCACTGAGAGGGGAGGGGGTTCTTTCAACAACGTTGACTGATAGTACTGGTTCTTATTTATTTGAAAACATACCTCTAGGTGTATTAACCTTAAGTGCGCATTATCTAGGATATGAAGCTGTAGCAAAAGAACTTAATGTAAAAAAAGATCAAAGTTATACGATTGATGTGACTTTATCTACGATTAGTAATATACTTCAAGAGTTAGAAGTAGTTGGACAAAGTGAAGCGAAAATTTTAAAATCATCAGCATATGCAGTAGACGTTATTGCGACCAAAGCTTATAAAAATCTTAATGTAGATTTGAATCAGCTACTGAATAAAACCGCAGGCATCCATATTCGTTCAGTAGGAGGTCTGGGAGCCTCTTTTAATTTGTCTTTAAATGGGCTTTCTGGTAATCGAATACGATATTTTGTAGATGGTATTCCTATGGAGAATTTAGGTACTGCGCTTAATCTGAATAATTATCCTGTTAATTTGGTTAGAAGCATAGAAGTGTATAAAGGAGTTGTTCCGATTAGTTTAAGTGCGGATGCCTTAGGGGGAGCTATTAATATTGTAAGTGATTACAAAGGAAAAACATTTTTAGATGCTAGTTACTCTTATGGTTCTTTTAATACCCACCAAGTTGCCTTAAATGCACAGTATTCAAAACCAGCCCAAGGGTATTTTATTACATTAAATGGCTTTTTTAACCATTCTGATAATAATTACTGGATGAATGATCTTCCTGTTTATGATGCATTGGGCAATAAAGTGGATACAATTAGTACACGCCGTTTTCACGATCAATATACGTCAGGGATGCTAAGGCTGAGATTAGGAATACTGGACAAAGCTTTTGCCGATGAGTTATCTGTTTCTTTTGTGGGAGCATTGAATAGAAACAATTATCAAAATCCAGATAACAATATCAAATTAACTTTTGGAGATTATCATACTAAAAACCAAACATTCTCAGCTCAAGCTATTTATAAGAAACGATTTAAAAAAGTAAGTCTAAAAGCATTTACACAATGGAGTGCTGTTACAGAGTTTGTGATAGATACCAGTCGTAAAAAGTATAATTGGGCAGGAGAACACTGGTTTCGAGACTCTAGTTCGTTTAGGGGAGAACTTAATGAACGCCAATCACTTTTTGTACTAAATGATAAACTTGTTAATTCAAGTGTTCAGCTTAGTTATCAAGCACATCCTAGACATCAATTAGACTGGACAGTTAGTCAAAACTTTCTGCATAGAAAGGGAAAAGACAAGGTCGATAAAATAAGAAGGTCTTTTGTGTCTCCTAGTTTTATACACAAGAACTTGCTAAGTATGGGCTATAGTATCAACACTAAAAATAAGCGTTTAGAAGCAACCCTTTTTGGTAAAGGATATTGGTTTAATGCAAACCTTGTTACACAAGATTATACAAACAATGCTATTGTAACCACAACAAATTCTTTCTTTGGTGGCTATGGGATTTTAGGAACGTACCGTTTCCCCAAAAAAATACAAGTTAAATTATCTTACGAGAGAGCTTATCGGCTTCCAGAGCCTTACGAAATATTGGGGGATGGTATTTATGTTCAACCGAATGCAGGCTTACAAGCAGAAGAAAGCCATAACATAAACACTGGGTTTTACACGGTACAATCAATATCTGCATTTCAATTTAACTATGAGTTAAATGTTTTCTACCGCAATGCACAAAATTACATTCGTTTTGTTCCTTTAGGCCCTTTTGGTTCCTATGAAAATATTAATAATGTAGGTGTTTTAGGAGGAGAAACTGGTCTCTTGGTTCAATATAAGAGAAGTCTATCTCTAGAGGCTAATATAACTTATCAACACTTGACGGATGAGACGGCTTTTGATGAAGGTTTACCAAATACAAATTACAAAAGTAGGATACCTAATATTCCATATTTATTTGCCAATTTTCGATTAGGGTATCACTATAATTTGAAATCAAAAGATTTGGATTTTGGTTTCTTCTGGAGTGGTCGATATGTACATGAATTTTATTTGACTTGGGAGAAACTAGGAAATAGTGCAACGAAAAACACTATTCCCAGTCAATTTATTCAAGATTTGAATCTTGAATGTTCTTGGAAAAATGGTAAGTATAATTTAGCAGCAACTCTAAACAATTTCACGAATATAAAGGCGTACGATAACTTTAATATACAAAAACCAGGAATCGCATTTTATCTAAAACTGAGGTGCTTTTTTTTGAAATAAATAACTAATTACAATCATCATCACTTCGTTGTAAATAGTTTATTTACAATAAATAAGAAGTGCTAAATCATTTATAAAATGTCTAAGTTAAATAGTTTTTTCTGCTTATTATTGGCAATTTCATTGGGCTTGGTTGCCTGTGATGAAAAAGTGGTAACACCAACACCTGTAGAAGCTGGCATTACTTATTCACTAAAAACAACAGGGACGGATGAAACGGAATTTTTGTTGACACAAAAAGATTTAATGCAAGGGGAATTATCAGCCGTCAACAGCGGCGTAGAGCAAACGGGTTGGCGATTCTATTATCCTATAGGTAAAACTTTATTTGCTTCAGGTTATAGTGCAGATAATCAATGTGCTGCTTTTGCGATTGATGAGAATGGAGCGTTAACACAAAAAGGAGAATTTATTTTTGACAATGCCTTAGAAATGTTTGGAAGTGCTGACAATGGGGAAACCTTACTGGCAATGGAAATTCCAAGAGCTGGGTTTCAGAATAGAAGATTGTACTTTATTGATGTGAATACTGTTGGAGTAAAGAAAATAGTAGGGACTAAGATTTTTGAATCTGAACCAGATTCATTAATTGCTTGGCCAACGTCTTTAACTGTTAGAGGAGATAAATTATTTATTCCTTTTCATAAATTAGATGCGGGAGGTAATTTCTTGACTCCCCAGCCTAATGAGGCCGTAATCGCTGTTTATTCTTATCCAAATGTAGGAACTGAGCCAGAAAAGATTATCTCTGATACACGTACTTGTCATGTTGGTGTTAATGGAACGACAGAAGGTTTAATAGAAGCAGATAATGGGGATTTATATTCTTTTTCTTGTGGAGCAATAATGGCTGGTTTTTCAACAGTGCCTACTAAACCATCAGGGATTTTAAGAATTAAAGCAGGAACGACAGATTTTGACCCCAATTATTTCTTTGATATAGAAGCAGCTACTAATGGAGGTAAGTTGTTTTGGTTTGATTATGTTGGTGATAATAAAGCAATTGCTCGGATTTTAACCACAGATAATTTAGCAGCACCTTGGGGAGCTTATGGTCGTGACATTTTCAATCAAAAATTAGTTATCATTGATTTGGAAAACAAAACGATTAGAGATGTTGCAAATGTTCCTTTACATGCTAAACGTTATACCTCACCGATATCGGTTGAAGAGGGGAAAGTTTATGTGAGTATTGAAACAGCTTCTGATGCCTATGTTTATCAAGTAGATATTGCCTCTGCTACCGGAACAAGAGGTGCTAAAATTTTAGGAAAGACAATTAAAGGTTTTTATAAATTATATTAATGTTGTTTGCAATTTTTAGGCACTCATAGACGGTGATGGGTTTATGGGTGCTCTTATTTATTATAGAGATTATGAAAAAGAAACCACCGTTAAAACAACGCTTAAAAAAAACAGCCCGAAAAATACATCTTTTCATAGGTTTAGTAACAGGATTAATTGTTTTTATATTAGCCTTAACAGGAGTTTGTTTGTCCTTTCAAGATGAAATACGAGATTTTTATGCCGATTATAAAACAGTTAAAAAAGAAGCAAAACCCTTTTTGACCGCTTCAAAGGTAAAAGAAATTGCACAAGGAGTTTTTCCTAATAAAGCAATTCATGGAAGTGTATTTGGAAGGGATACGGAAGCCATTGAAGTTATCTTCTATGAGGCAGAACCAGCATTTTATCGAAAGGTCTATCTTAATCCTTATAGTGGTGCTATTTTACATATAGAGGATTATCTTTCAGGCTTCCTTGCTTTTGCATTACAAGGGCATAAAACACTATGGCTGCCTAAGTCAATAGGGGCTGTTTTGGTTTCTTATGGGACTTTTTTATTCTTAGTCGTCTTAATTTCTGGTATTGTGCTTTGGTGGCCCAAAAATAGAAAGCACCTCAAACAAAGTCTTAAAATCAAATGGACAAAAAGAACCTCTTTAAAGAAAAAAATTATTCAAGTCCATACCGTACTGGGAGTTTACTTATGCTTCTTTGCCTTGATTATAGGTATTACAGGGTCTATTATTGGATTAAATTGGTTCTATTTTATCGTCTTCAAAACAGTAGGAGGTACTAAAGCACCACAGTTTATTATCCCTAATAATATTTCTAAACCTACCAATATTTCTAGTAAGACTATTCCATTGGATCAGTTGATTCCTCGTCTTCAAAAAGATATCCCTAATTATAGAAATCTAGAACTTCATTATCCCGATTCCGACTCCACAGCTATTTATGTAGAGGTAGGCTACACGGAGGGTGTATACTATAATGCTGATTATCGTTTTTACGATCAGTATTCTCTTCAAAAAATCAATCCTAATTCGATTTATAGTGTTTATGGAGAAAGCGATTTTGCCGATAAAACAATTCGAATGGCTTATGACACTCATGTTGGGGCTATTTTTGGCTTGTTTGGTAAAATTATTGTATTTATTGCAAGCTTTTTAATTTCAGTCCTACCAATAACGGGAGTATTAATTTGGTGGAAGCGGAGAAAAGATAAAAAGCAAAATAAGTAACAACTTAAATAGCTTGTTTCTTAATTAAATACATAAAATGGCTATCATAAATATTTTTTTTTTGTATAAGCGCTTGATTAAAATTATATATAGTTAAAATTGGAAAACTTCAGAAAGAGTGTTTTACCAATATTTGAACAAATTCTATTAACAGCATAAAATAAATTATCTGTGCTTTGGTAATCTGAAGGCTTTAACCAACCTTCTTTAAATTCTTTCCAAAGCCTTTCGATTATATTCAAATGAGGCGAATAAGGTGGCAGATAAAAAATGTAAAGCCCCCTCTTTTGCCAAATCCGAAAAAGTTTTTTGACTTTGCGAGCAGTATGAATCCGTGCATTATCAAGAACAATAACTGTTGGCTTATTAAGCTGTAATGATCACTCGTCTAATGTTTCTATTACAAAATCTGAATTAATCGATTTTGTAGTAGTTCTATATTTAAAATCATTACTTCTTGATATAAATCCAAAGCAATTTATTTTTGCTTCTTTACAAGCTGGGATTGAAACTTCTTCATCATGAAATTGCCATCCATAAGGGACAAATCCTTGGGTAGAAACTTGGGTTTCATCACCATAGTACAAATCTATATTCCCTAGCTCACTTTGTTCCTCTAGAAGCCCTAAAGCTTCTTTTCGAACTACATATAGCTCTGGATCTGGTTTGCCTTTTGGTCTTAATCGAATTCGTTTCCATCGGCACTTAATGTTTTTAAAAAACGTTTCAATGTTGATAAACTAAATTCTTTATCACAGCTTTTTTCTAGTTCGTCTTTGACTAACTTTAAACGCTGACGTTCTTTTTCAACAATGGCTCTAACATGCTTTTCATCATCTTCCTTATTTAGGATAGCTTTTCTACCTTGACCTGGTTTTGTTTTAAGCCCCTCTAAGCCTAATGCCTCATAACGTTTGACCCATTTATTTACTGATTGGTCAGTTATCCCTAGCAATTCTGCTACATCGGCTGATTTCAAGCCTTTGTTTTTAAGCAGAAGAATAAAGCATCTTCGACTAAATTGTGGAGAGGTTGAATTCTTATAACCTAATTCTAATTCCAATTTTGCTGCTTCGCTTAGTTTTATTGTTTTTGGTTTGCGTCCCATAGTTTATTATTTGACGCAAATATAATCTATATTTATTTCTGAACCATTACTTAGTAGGAAAAAAGTCGCCATTTAGTGACTTAGATGTAGCAAAAGGAGCAAAATTATTGGCGGTGAGTCAAATGTAATGCTCTAGTCTTTCAAGGTTAAATTGCCAAAAGAACCAAGCAATGGCTAGATTATGCC
>ENA-ORXM01001207-ORXM01001207.1-marine-metagenome-genome-assembly--contig:-NODE-1207-length-37686-cov-12.515116_pt1 | contig 37686 bp, 27 predicted proteins | sample MGYA00237867_ERZ511480 | MGnify/ENA primary metagenome ERZ511480 (study PRJEB26309, sample SAMN06266103) | marine metagenome | isolation source: Algal blade | place: United Kingdom:Sidmouth, United... | reverse complement strand
AGTTTACGGTAATTATTATTTTCTTCCTGATGGTACGTACCTTAATTACGGATTTAGAGATATAACAAAATATAATAACGATCAAACCATTGAATGGCATAAAGATTTTACAGATTTCTTCTTAAGGGATGTCATATCTGATGATTCTGGGAATTTGTATCTGGCTGGAAATGACTACTTTCCTGAAACTGTATATGATGCTGTAATTATGAAGTTAGATGGTAATGGCGTCTTCCTTAGTAATAATATTGAGACATTAGTATCGCCACCTGAATGGTATACAAATAAGTTGTCCTTTTATAAGCTGATAAATTTTGAGGATAAAATTGTTGCTATTGGTTCGAATAATTATAATGCTGATAGCTGGACTGGAAATCATTCATTAATGATAATAGTATATGATACAGAATTAAACAAAGTAGATGAAACCGGTATAACATTGCAAGGAAGTAGAGGAAGTACCATTCGTCAATGCAAATTATCGAATGAATCTTTTTATTGTACTGGAGTAGCTAATCAAGCTGAATATGGCTCCGAGTACTTGTTTAAAGTGGAAAAGCTACAGATGATTTCTAATGTTACATATGCAGATAATAACTTTAGGATCTATCCTAATCCATCTATAGATAAAGTGTTTTTTGACTTACCTAGTCCGGGGAGTATTTCTTTGTACAATATCAATGGGGTTTTGTTGCAATCGTATAACAATCCAGTTGAATTAGATATTAGTCATTTGTCATCCGGAGTTTATTTACTTAGATATACTTCCGACAGTGGGAGTTTGACGCATCGATTAGTAAAGCCTTAAAATTTCTTTGGTAGCTCACCTTAATCTTTATTGTGCTTATGAATTAAAAGCAATAACATATTTCTACATCTGTATACAATCCTCTGATACATGACACCTCGATAATGCTGCATGGAATTTTTTTAAAAAATAACAGTATTTATATCTTACTGATGTAAATGATAATAGATATTAAGTAATTACTTTTATTGTAATTAGAGGTTTCATAGTTATCTATATCTATTCGACCTATATGGTTGACTTATTAATAAAGGAAATTATTTTTTTACAGTAACTTTATTGATATGCGATACATAAAGACACGGAACAAAACCATAACGATGTACAACAGAATCATACTTCTATCAGTCCTCATCATTCCGATGATATCTTTCGGACAATTTACTTGGCAAGAGTTAGAGCCTAATAATGCAGAATCTTTAACGGTATTGACAGGGCAGCCTAATGGAGAAATATTAGGATATCTCGAATATCCTCACCAGCTCGTACTGTCAGAAGATAGAGGAGAGACGTGGACTGTGATATCTGAAGATCCTATTCTTAGCGATGCATTGACGGCATATGACCTGATCATAGAAGTTGGTAATGATGGAGAGTATTACTTCGGATTTGATGAGGTCATTTATAAGTTAAATCGCTCTACTGGTGTATTAGAAGAGTGGTTTGCTATTACATTTGGATTGTCATTGAGGTTAGAAGATTTTGCTTTCTTACCTAATGGTAATTTTGTCGTCGGAGGAATTAGAAGTATTCAACTGTACGATGCTCAGCAAAACTTAATAAGCTCTAAGGATTGGTTTACGCATTCTGCACAGTTTCTGATAGGAGAAGGTAATGTGCATTATGTAGTGCAGAGTGCTGGTGCTTCTAATTATATGGCGAGATTCTCATCAGATCTATCAGAACTCAGTGATCATCAGACACATTCTGCACCAAGAAATGATCTATTCGAATATTATGACGGAAGGCTATATAGTACAGAATCCTATTCTGATGATGGTATCAATTGGACTTCATATCCCAATGGTATCTCTGGGTATATTACTGTGCTGAGTGATGGCTCATTGCATCTGATAGATAGGGATGAGGTATATGTATCTGATGATAGAGGTGTTTCTTTTTCTTCTGTGGGAACCTTAGATAATAGTTTTTATAGCACGCGTAATGATATTAGCATACCACTTGATGATGGATCTTTGATGATGTATAATTCTGGAAACTGTAGTAATAGCGTCTTAAGTCATATAGAAGATGGTAGAGCCCTATCAAGATCAGTAGATATATCTATAGGCTCTCCAGTTAATCATGTGATTGAAGCATATGATCAGAGTAGTATATTTACTGGGTGTAGTTCTTATACAGATTTTATATATCCAGGATCACAGGGATGGCAAGATAATGAATCTTCTAGCTCAAATTTTTTCTGCAATTTTCTTTCTGCCATTGTAACTACTTTTAATGGTAATGTTTTATCATCAGAAGGATGTGTATCTACTGATAATGGATTGACTTGGTCTAATAATTCTGATGTATTTGTGAGCCAGGATAATTCGATTTTCTTAAAAGATGAGAAGTGTTATCTCGTAGATTATTATATAACTTATGTTTCTGAAGATTACGGTATTTCTTGGGACACAATAGGGCATGTCGAAGATGCTGACATATTCGATCCACCACTAGCGATTTCTTCGACTGGGTTTATATATACTTCAGATAGGTTTGATCCTACTTTACTCAAAAGAACGCTTGATGGCGAAATCGTATATAGCATCCCATCTATATCATCTTCTGGAGCGTGGATTGATATGGAGACAGCTTATAGTGGACCTAACGTTTATGGCATACATAGTCAGGTTAATGGTCCGATGCTTTTGGCCTACTCATATGATGATGGTGTCACCTTCTCTAATTATGAGTTGCTAGATATAGAATACGAAAGCACGATATCTCTTGAGACGGATCACTTAGGTAATGTCTATATATACAGTGATAAGGGTCTATGGATAAGCCAAGACGAAGCTCAGACTTGGCAGAATATTACGCCTCAGATAAGCAAATACTATGAGATAACTGATATAGATATAGGCTGGGATAATCATATGTACCTCGCTACATTAGGCACTGGTATATTAAGATCTTCAGAGCCACTAGAAGAACCACTAACTCTTAATATCATCGTCTTCGAAGATCTCAATGATAACTGTACTTATGATAGTGGAGAGCCTGGCTTAGAGAATTTAAGCATTAGAATAGGAGATAATGTCATCAAGAATACTGACATAGGAGGTGAGGCTATGGCGATACTCCTACCTGGTAGATATGAGATTACAACGGACCTGAGATCGGACCTTTACAAGGATTGTAATGATAGATATGAAGTCGTATTAGAAGATGAGAATATCGAACTGGTTGTACCCATAAGCATAGTAGAAGAATGTGCTTCTCTGAGTATAGGTGCTACGACACCATTTTTGAGGAGATGTTTTGATAATACATACTTCGTAGAGATCTATAACGAAGGTACCGTGATAGCTCGCAATGTAGAAGTCGGCATTCAATTAGATGAGTGGTTTGATTATATATCTTCTGATATGGAATTAATATCCAGTGATGGTGACCTCTATACATTCTCAGTAGATGATATTAAGCCAAGAGAAAGGAGACGATATAAGTTAGATTTTAATCTTTCTTGCGATTCAGAATTAGGACAGGCTCATTATACTGAAGCTTACATAAGTTATGATAATCCTTGCGATGTACCTTCTAAATTTAGTAACGAATTAGAGTGTCAAGAAAACATAGGGTCTTATGATCCTAATGACAAAGCGATATACGTAGGCGGTATAGCTAATAAGTCGATTATACCTGAAGATGATAGAATAGAATATCTCATCAGGTTCCAGAATACGGGAACAGATACCGCATTTACAGTAAGGATAGAAGATGCTCTAGACCCCGCTTTTGATAAGAATAAAATCTATCCATTAAGTGCATCACATGATTACACATGGGATGTATTGGATGACAAGCTTAATGTTTATTTTGATAATATCCTCCTCGTAGATAGTACACGTAATGAGGAAGCATCACATGGTTTTATAAATTTTGCTATCGGCTTACAGGATAATCGCCCTAAGGCCGGAGATTTGATTAATAATACGGCAGGGATATATTTTGACTTTAATGATCCTATTATAACGAATACTGTAGAGAGCTACTACTTATGCAAGCATAGCGCAACTGTGGTGGATACAACAATATGTCCAGATAGAGATTTTGTCTGGACTGCTAATGGTCAGACCTATGACGAGCCAGGGCAATATATAGAACTGCTCCAATCATACCATGGCTGTGATTCTTTAGTGACGCTTAACTTAGACGTTTTGGACGAGAATAGTGTCGATTGTATAGGAACCGATATTGATGAATTATCCGATGACGGCACCTTATATCTATACCCTAATCCAGCAACGGATCAGTTGACGATAGCATATGATGGGAATGCAATACCTGTCAGCTATTCTATATTAGAGTTGTCTTCTAAGCTTGTATGTACAGGAGCATTGTCAGGAAATATGATCGTCGATCTATCGGAGATAAATGCAGGCTTGTATTTTATTAATATTCAATTAGATGATACGCATTCAATTATGCGAAAAATTTTCATCACCGATTAGTCACCTATTGTGATATCAATTGTGATCATAAAGACCCTTATAGATTAAATATCTGCAAGGGTCTTTTTGATTAACTTATAGTGATTTTATTTTGAAATGACTCATCCATATTTCATTATATTACCTCACTCAGTATTATAGATCTCTGTTTTATAATTCCGAGCTCTGGAAATGACATTAAGTGATTACATTAGCAATCTAAAACAGAAAAGCTTATCGCTACCATAGCCATTAAAGTAAAGAAAACTGCAGAAGCATTGATCAAGAGTGGACACCCATGGCTTTTTGATAATAGCATTGTCAAGCAAAGTAGGGAAGGGAATGCTGGAGATACAGCAATTATATTCGATAACCGATATAATAAATTTCTTGCTTTAGGATTGTACGATCCTGATTCACCTATCAGGGTTAAGATACTGTCTACTCAGAATGGGACTAAGGTCAATCAAGATTGGTTTATTAAGAAATTTAAATCTGCCTTTAGTAAGAGGTCTGCATTATTGCGACAAGATGTGAATGCTTACCGCCTATGCTTTGGTGAGAATGATGGCCTGCCTTCGCTTATATGTGATGTCTATAACGGTGTTGCGATTCTTAAGATCTATTCGCGTATATGGCTGCCATTTTTAGATCAGATTAAGGAGGCTATTGTTGATGCTTTAAACTGCTCATGTATAGTGCTGAGATTTTCGAGAAGTGTGGAAAAAGACAATACTTCGTCAGATATTTCTAATGGAAAAATCATCTACGGTGAGTTGGAGTCAGAGGAAGTTTTATTTACAGAACACGGTGTACGTTTTACGGCCAATGTTATACACGGGCATAAGACTGGTTTCTTTTTAGATCATAGATATAATCGATATAAAATTCAGCAACTTGCTAAAGGAAAAACTGTGCTCGATGTATTCTCATATGCAGGAGGATTTGCTGTGCATGCATTAGTGGGAGGTGCAACAGCTGTTACAGCCGTCGACATAAGTAAACATGCATTAGCTATAGCTAACAAAAATGCGACTCTTAATAATGTCAAATTAAGCACGATAGCAGGAGACGCATTTAAAGTACTTAAGGATCTTATAGATAATAATCAGACTTTTGATATCGTCATTATAGATCCTCCAGCTTTCGCGAAAGCGGCAAAAGAAATTCCTACTGCTCTCAATCAATACCGCCGCTTAGCAAAGCTAGGTATTGAATTGGTTTCTAAAAAAGGAATATTGCTCTTAGCTTCTTGCTCTTCAAGGGTGGCAGCGGATGCATTCTATGAGACAATCGAACAAGGGATGAAAAATTCTCGCAAGTCCTTCTCACTAATTGAGAAAACGTTCCATGATACTGATCATCCCATCGGTTTTACTGAAGGCGCTTATTTAAAGAGTGCTTACTATAGGATATCTTAACTACTAAATAAGTCTCCTGATGATTTGTAATCAGAATGTTAATCGATATTCAATTACGAGATAGAATCCAAGTTGTTCTACAATGTCAACTTCCCGGTTACGAGCATCATAGGCTTGGCCAAATATATTCTCTCTGTTAGTAATATTCTGAAAATCAAATGCCCATGATTGGCTGTATTTTTTATTGTTTTGTCTTACTGTTACTTTTAGATCTGTCCTAAAGTAATCATCGAATTGATTATCGAATGCTGATGATTTTTCGAAAACGGCTTCGCCTTCAAGAATAGAAGCTTGTAGATCAATAGGGGTGTAGCGTCTACCTCCTGCCATGGTTACTTTTGTGTCTAATGCAAGAGAATACTTGTTGCTAAGTTTAAATTCTTTACCAGTCAGAATATTACCAACATAACCGTTATCAAAAGCAGTACTATGAGATATGCCATCGCTACCTTTAAAAGTAGATTTAAATATTGACATCGTACCCAACATATAAAAGCCATTACTGAATGCTCTGTCTAAAGTTATTTCTACTCCAAAATTCCTTCCGGTCCCTTCATTAATTAAACTATCACGTGATGGTATATTGAAATCAGCTCCAATATTTAAGGCAGAAAAATTTGAAGGGTTGATTTCTACGGGGACATTAGATAGGTTTTGATAATAGAATTCTGTTTTTAATTTCCATTTATCATTGATTCCATAGTTTAACCCAATAACTGCTTGATCACTTGTAGTCATCCCCAGATCATTGTTGGTTTCTATATAGCTGCCATCTGGGAGTCTTGTATTGACAAGATATAGTTGGTAATCTTGGAGTTTAGAATGTCGGCCCATCCCGAAGCTGGCACTAAGCTTTTGTGATAATTCATATTTAAAATTGAATCGAGGTTCTATCGATATTGAATTATTAAAACTAAACTGTTGTCCATAAATACCAAAGTTAAAAGTTGTTTTATCTCCATACTTGTGTTGCCATTGGGCATAAGATTGATTGAGTTGTGCACTTCCATCATAATCTCTTAGAATTCTGAAACTATTGTCTATTGTACTTATGCTATCGAGAAAATTAAAGTTTAACTTATTAAATGTTGTTCCGATGATAATAGTGTTTCTCTTATTTAACTTGTTTTTATATTGATAGCCTATTGTCAGTCTGTCTTGAGTTGAATTATCTCGATAAACTGGAGTTATCATAAAGTCATTGTCTACGGTATCAATTTCTGTATCAACCCCAGATCTTGAATAGCTAAGAATTATCTTTCCGTAAGACTGATTATTGAAGTAATGTTTGTTGGTCAATCCGTAGACCTGCATATTGGTATTATAGCTCAGGTTTTGATTAGAATCGGTAAATAAGTTAGGATCTTCTGATGACTCTATGTCTGATAGGAAATCTATACCAGATGTACCTCTTAATCCGAATAAGTTAAATGCACCAAATTTTTCAGTTGGCATCTGAAAATTGAAACTTAAATCTTGATAGCGAGGAATGGCACCACCTGTACCAGTCCCCCCTGAGCTGCCGCTTAGTTTGCTAATTAAATCAATAACAGAGTATCTATAATTGACAAGATAGCTGCCGCCTTTTTTGCCTATTGGTCCTTCTATTCCTCCTTCGAAGCCATTAAAACTTACACCAAATACACCTTCTAATTTATCCTTATTCCCTTTTCTCATGGTGAGGTCAAAAACTCCTGAAAGTGCATTGCCATATACAGCTGGAAATGCTCCAGTCATAAATGTAGAATTAGTCAATAGGTTGTTATTCAACATACTAACAGGTCCTCCAGTAGCACCTAATGCTCCAAAATGACTTGGATTAGGAATGTCGATACCATTTAATCTCCATAGCAATCCTGAAGGTGAATTTCCCCTTATGACGATGTCGTTTCGCGAGTCATCATTAGCGGATACACCTGCAAAGCCAGCGGCCATCCGTGCTACATCACTTCTACTGCCAGCATATCTTGAAGTTACTTCTGAGTTAAACGACTGTGTGCTTACGGTACTGATTTCTGAAGCTTTTGCATTCTGGTCAGTCACTGCTGTAATTTCTATATCGATATTATACAGATCTTCCTCGAGTAAGAAGTTGTAGACCATTTCTTTACCACTAGTTACAAGTGTGCTTCCTGTCACTGCGTTTTTATATCCTATATATGAGCATGCAATTCGATATCGACCCACAGGCATGTTCTCGAATATGTAGTAGCCATCAAGATCAGTTGTTGTTCCTATTAATGGATCACTGTCTAGTATGTACACATTTGCCCCTAATAAGGGGAGGCCTGTAGATTGTTCTGTAACCTGGCCTTTAATATTTTGTACGAATTTATCTTGAGTTTTTCCGTAATGACTGATAGCAATAAAGGCTATACTTAGCAATAGTTTATACATGCAATTGTTATTTCTTTTAATAATTGGATGCAATCTATAGGCTTATATTCTAAGAATTTGGATTAGGTGATAAGTATAAAGCTTGTGGGATGATTGAACTCTAAAAGTGATATATGACAAGGGTTTGGGACGAATGACAAAGCAAAATTTTGCTTTAAGCAAAGTATTTTTTGACATCTGGAATGTACTTCTTAGATACGGGGACAATATCATCACAATTATTGAGCGATAACTTAAGCCCTTGTGCATTGCCTTTGACTTCGATTACTTGATCGAGATTGACAATATATGATCTATGGCATCTTAATATATTGGGATATGTATTTTCCGCTTCGATAGACTTTAATGTTGTTCTATGCATCGACTTAGTCACAGTACCTTCAGACAGCTGATTAAGATAAGCGTAATTGCCATCGGATTCGAGATACAGTAGATTGTCAAGACCAATTTGGTTGGTTTCTTGCTCTCCAGATATTAGAAAATATTTAGGAATAGAAAGGTTTTTGGTTTTCGCTTTTTCTTCAATTTCAGGAAGTTTTATTTCTTGGCTGGCTTTTAAGTTAGAGTTAAGGTGTTTATTGTAATTGAGTAGGGAAATGAAGGAAAGTGGAAATATTCCAACTAAAAAAGTCTGCCATATCATGATCCCTATAGAGCCAAATACATGCTCATTTAAAAACATTTTCGCATACAAACCATTTCCTAAAGCAATCAATAAAATCATGAAAGTACTAGCTATAAGATCTCGCCCAAATGTGTAATTCTTTTCAGAGAAAAAACTTTTGAACATCTTAGGAACAACGAAGTACATAAACAGTAGAACAAGAAATGTGACCATGCCAAAGCCTGCTGTTTTTAAAGTCGCAAAACTATCACCAGAATCTGATATGCCAAAGGGCTTAAAAATTACTAGAAAAGCTGCAACGAATATTCCTATGAGTAGAGCGGTAAGCACAGTTTCATTGCGATCATATATGCAAGGATATGGACTCTTAAGAATAGAAAGCATAAATATTTATTACTCAATTGTTGAATTATCAAAGGTAAATAATATCTTTTTACTATATGCGAAATTAGTTATCTTACAAAAAAATCTAATTGATGAATATTAAAAATGTAATTATTGGGATATGCAGTCTAATGTTCTTTATGATAGGTATCGATAAATTTCTTTTCTTTTTAGAACCACCTTGTTCTTTAATGGAAAGTATTCCGACCATAATATGGAAAGTATTAGGTGTTTTACAAATTGCCGCTGGCTTTCTTATCTGGGTGCCTAGTGTAAGAAAATATATTGTAGGCTTTTTCATGGTTTTTATGATAGCTTTTTCGATTGTACATCTAACACAGAATACATCTGATGTAGGTGGTTCTATATTTATGGCAGCTTTGTTAGGGATTTTGGTTTGGAATCCGGGTTTTATAAGAGCTAAGAATAACGTATAAATCTCTTTTGATTTGAACTATTTTAATTTGTTTATTACAGTTGTATTTATCACTTCGATACATTCAGTAGGTAGTACACAAATAATAGAAAAGAGAGGATATTTATACTCTGAGATTAGTGCCATCATATCGTCGATACCTTCTATCGAAGATGATAGTTATAGAGCACCTCTTGATTCAGAATTGGCAACTTGGGAGAATGCATTAGTTCATTTGATTGAGGGTGATATTGTTAGTGCATCTGACTCTGTCAATACTATAGGTTATAATCTTATACATTTCATAGATACATTCGATATAATTACTTCTGACTATTATATTTTAGAGACTATAGATACCAATTATTGGGGCACATATGTATATAATCCAAGTTATTGTAGACCATTAATATTACAATCTCCTCATGCTATTAGAGATGCTAATACTGGACTTCAGGGGATCCATATATTCAGACAATCTGAAGCTCTATTCTATCAGGTGAATGGTACACATAGGTGTAACAGTTCAGATAGTAGCAGCTGCACTGGGACAACTTCGAGTTGTTCTTCTACGTCTACTTCGGAAGCTTATAGGATATCTGATCTTGCACATAACATTCAGTCGATTTTTCAGAAAACAACAGAAGTGCTGTTTAGGAATTTTGATGAGAGTTATTTTATTCAGTTACATGGGTTTGCTAAGAGAGATACAGATCCGTATGTCATTTTAAGTAATGGCACTAACATGATACCTTCAGTAGATTTTTTGACTGAATTTAAAAGCAACCTTCAATTAGAAGATCCGGTATTGACCTTCAAGGTGGCACATATAGATACGGATTGGAATAGATTAAGAGGATTCTGGAATACGCAAGGAAGATTAATTAATGGTGAGATTGATGCTTGTAATGAAGATGCAATAAAAACGTCTGGAAGATTTTTTCATATAGAGCAAGAACGAACAAGATTGAGAAGTGATACTGAAGGATGGAATAAGGTATCTGATGCTTTGAATAATACTTTTGATTGTGATATTATCTCATCAGCTATCAATGAAAATGTAGCTCAAATAAATATATATCCTAACCCCTGCAGTAATCTTGTAATTCTATCTTTAAATGAAGAAGCAGAATTTGATCAAAACAGCTTCATATATAATCTACTTGGTCAGAATATCAGTTCTTACGTAGATGTTATTAAAGAATCAAACCTTAAGCATACTATTAATGTGAGCCGCTTACCCATAGGTGTGTACATTATTAGAGTAGGAAATATGAGTATTAAGTTATATGTTAATTAGAGCCTGATGATATTTTATAAATTTCTAAATGAGATTTACTTTCCATCCATTAACATTATCTAAATTGAAAAAACTACACAGCGAAATAACTAACTGCCAGATTTGCAAGCCACACTTAGATCATGCACCAAGACCCGTATTTGCATTCGGTGCTAAGAGCAAGATTGTTGTTATCGGTCAAGCTCCCGGCTCAGTGGTACATCGTACCGGTATTCCATGGGATGATAAGAGTGGTGATAATCTAAGAGATTGGATGGGGATCGATAAAGAAGTATTTTATGACGTCAATCAATTTGCAATTGTACCTATGGGATTCTGTTATCCTCGTAAGGAAAAGACTGGTGATCTTCCTCCTCGCAAAGAATGTGCACCTCAGTGGCATGATCTCATATGGGATACGCTTAAGGATGTAAAGCTGACATTACTGATCGGTAAATATGCACAGGACTATTATTTAAAAAAAAGAAGCTAAGAAAAATCTCACGACCACTGTAGAGCATTATCTTGACTACCTACCTAAGTATTTTGTATTGCCACATCCTTCTCCTCGTAATAATATTTGGATGAAAAAGAATCCTTGGTTTAAGACGGAGGTGGTGCCTACGTTAAGTAAGGTGATAGACGCTATTTTAGTTTGAGAATATCTCCTTATAATTTCATTAAGGATTGGAGCTATTGCGGCCTTCAGCTATAGCTTAGAACTTAGAGTTCTTAATAGTTAATATTGACAATAATATTGTCTATTTTCATAGGTTGTGAGACATGCCTAAAATATGAATACCTTATTGCAGTTATTAGACTAAAAATTGGTGTTTTAGACAAGGCAATTAATACAATTTATATATCCATCAATTATATTCAATGAAAAAATTTTTACAATTTCTGCTTTCTTTTGGTCCTGGAATTTTTGCCATAGGATATACTATTGGAACGGGTAGTGTTACTGCAATGATTGTTGCTGGTAATAATTTTGGAATGGACTTACTATGGGTTCTATTGTGCAGTTGCCTTTTCACTGGAGTTCTGATATATGTCTCTGGAAGTTATTATTTATTGACAGAGGAAACAGCATTATTTGCCATAAAGAAACATCTACCTATAGGTAAAGCTATAGCTATAGCAATAATTGTTACTGTAGGTATCGGTCAGTGGAATTCTCTGATAGGAATATTAGGAATTACCTCTAATGTTATATTCGAAATATTAGTCATTAACTTTCCTGAACTTGAAGGACATAAGTATGGTGTCGTGTTAGGGCTCGCAATACTTATAATGAGTATTTTTTATTCTTTATTGATTAAAGGTAGCTATACGATGTTCGAGAAAGTCTTAGCGCTTTTTGTATCTATGATGGGCTTGTCTTTCATTTTTACATTGTTTTTTGTTATGCCATTACCTACAGATATTATAAAGGGACTCATTCCTACGATACCTCAGGTTGAAGGAGCAGGTATTCTAATTGCCGCTTTTGTAGGGACAACGATGGCGTCGGCTACTTTTATGTCAAGACCATTATTTATCCAAGGGAAAGGTTGGACAGAAAAAGATTTTAAAAGACAGCGTACGGATTCGATAATAGCGGCACTTTTAATTTTTACAATTAGTGGTGCTATAATGGCAGTAGCAAGTGGTAGTCTATATGGAAAAGGAGTAGAGATAACGCATGTTTTAGATATGTCTAAAGCATTAGAACCTTCTGTAGGCAAGTTTGCAGTGAGTATATTTTTTATAGGAACTCTGAGTGCTGGGTTATCTTCTATATTTCCTTGTCTGATTATTGTGCCACTTATGTTAGGGGATTACAGTACTGGTAAGTTGGATGTCACTTCTAAGAGATTCAGAATTATCACAGGTATTGGAAGTATATTGGCTTTAAGTGTACCTGCATTTGGATTCAATCCTATAAAGGGTCAGATATTCACTCAAGTCTTTAATGTTTTTGCATTGCCTTTAGTGATTACAAGTTTCTTAATTCTTTGGAATCGAAAAAATGCTGGATTACCATCTAATCGTTGGGTGACTAATGTAATTATGGTGGGTGCACTTATATTTTCTATTATCATTATGGTTAATGGATTAAAAGATATTTTTTAATAATGAAAATGGAAGGAGTTAATAAAGTCATTATTGTAATGGGTGTAAGTGGGTCAGGTAAAAGCTCCATAGGTCAATTGTTGGCAGAGGAATTGTTTATACCATTTATCGATGCAGATGATTATCATCCTAAATCCAATGTAGAAAAAATGAGTCAAGGCATTCCATTAAATGATATGGATAGAATACCTTGGTTGAATGCACTTAATAAGGTTACAATAGATAACGTATACAAAGGTTGCGTAATCGCTTGTTCTGCTCTTAAGCAAGATTATAGATCTCGATTAAGTCAGTCTATAGAATCTAATATTTTAATGGTGTATTTGAAAGGAAGCTTTGACGTGATCTACGATCGAATGGAGAATCGAAAAGAACATTTTATGGGTGCAGAAATGCTTAAATCACAATTTGATATTCTCGAAGAACCTGAGGATGCATTAGTCATAAGTATTGTAGATACTCCTCAAGTAATTGTTCAAAAAATAAAATCACATATATAATGAATTCAGAAATTGGTGTTATAGGATTAGGGGTTATGGGTAAGAGCCTAAGTCGTAATCTTGCGAGAAATGGATTTGGTGTTTCCTTATACAATCGACATGTAGATGGCTTAGAAGAAGACATTGCGATTAACTTTAAAGCTCAATATCCTGAACTTAAAAAATCTTTTGCATTTGACGATTTAAAAGCCTTTGTTCAATCTATGGCTTTACCTCGTAAGATAATCCTTATGGTAAATGCAGGACCTGCAGTAGATGCGGTATTGAATGACTTAAGTAATGTATTGGATGCAGGAGATATCGTTATAGATGGAGGTAATTCTCATTTTGAAGAAACGAAGCGCCGTATTAATTCGGTTAAAGAAAAAGGGCTTTTATTTATAGGGACGGGCGTATCAGGAGGTGAGAAAGGAGCACTCAATGGACCGTCTATTATGCCGTCTGGTGATAAGCAAGCATACGTGACGGTCAGTAAATATTTGGAGTCTATATCTGCAAAAGATAGTGATGGTAGACCATGTTGTACCTATGTGGGTAGAGAAGGAAGTGGACACTTTGTCAAAATGATACATAACGGAATCGAGTATGCTGAAATGCAACTGATAGCAGAATGTTATTCGATTCTTAAAAATCAAAATTTATCAAATGAGGAAATAGCCGATACATTTAGTTCTTGGATGAATGATCATGGAAGTTATCTTCTAAGTATAACAATCGATATTCTAAGGAAAAAAGAAGGCAATGAATACCTATTAGATAAAATTCTGGATAAAGCTGGCAATAAAGGGACAGGTAAATGGGCAACAGGTGCCATCGCCGATTCTGGAGAACCAGCGACTATGATACCCGCAGCCTTATTTGCACGGTATCTTTCTTTTTTTAAGGATAAAAGGCAGGATGCTTACAAGGCTTTCGATAAGACTAATCTTCAAGTAAGTGAGATTTCTATCAATGAGCTTAAAAAAGCATATCAGTTCAGTAGAATAATAAATCATCATCAAGGATTTTCAGTAATAGAAAGTGTTTCTCGTAAAAATGAGTGGAATGTAGATATGAGTGAGATCGCTAGAATATGGACAGAAGGTTGTATTATAAAGTCAGACTTTATGAAAAATCTTGTCGAGATATTGAAAAAAGAAAGTTCTATCTTATTAAGTAAAAGTATAATACCAGAAATTCAGAAGAACCACAGCTCTATTATCTCAGTAGTAAATGCATGTCTACAGAATGGTATTCATATACCTTGCTTAGTAGAAGCTGTGAACTTTTTCCATGGAATAAAAACACCTGATTGTTCTGCTAATGTTATACAAGCACAACGAGATTACTTTGGTGCTCATACTTACAAGAGAAAAAATGATTCTACAGGAAAGAGTTATCATACACAGTGGTAGCTGGTATATAGGCTTAGAATTTTATTCTTTGAGCTTAATATCAAACGTATAGATGAACGGTACGATTGAGAATAGAATTCTACGGATATTTTGTATATTGAAGAATACTATTTATGTCTTAGAATAGAGCCAATAATTTAGAATTGTTAAACGAATTTTATAAACTGAATATTTAAAACTCCTATTTTTTTAGAACCCAAAACAAATTATAATGAATTTAAAATCTTACTTCTCAATTTCTACAATAATTTTTGCATTAGGTTTATTTGTAATTAGTTGTTCTAATACAGCAAAGGAATCTAATGTAGCAATTGACTCTAATGCCAAAGAGGTAGACAAGACAACTTATGCAAGTGATGTTATTCCATTTTTTGACCATTGGAAGTTGATTTTAGGTGATGGTTCTAATGTTGGAATTGCTAACAATTTTGAAAATAAAGATTTCTTTTATACGGCCAATGATGCAAGTGGTGATTGGGTGGTCTTTAAAGCACCCAATGCCGGTGATACACATGGCACGTCTAACAATACAAGAGTTGAATTAGCTCAAATAAAAAAATGGTCTCCTCTGACTCATAATAAGTTATCAGCGACCTTAAAAGTAAAAAATGTATCAAGTACTGGAGATGCGAGAGTAGCCGCATCGTACTCTGTTGTCATAGGTCAGATCCACAGTGCTGATGCTCATGAAAATGAACCACTAAAGATATTCTATAAAAAATTTCCTGGGCATACCAAAGGTTCTGTATTCTGGAATTATGAAATTAATACAGCTGGAGATGATAATTCTGGAAGATGGGACTTTTCTACGGCAGTATGGGGTTACGACTTCTCTGTCGTAGGTACCGATGAAAATAGTTATCCAGAAGAGCCTAAGGACGGGATTGCTATAGGTGAGGAATTGAGTTATATTATTGAAGTAAAAGATGGCAGCATGCACCTCACATTCTCAAGTCCAGGTCATTCAACCAAAACTTTCACAAAAAATCTTATTACATCAGAGTATACGACTAAGGCTGATATTCCTTCTCAAACCCAGAGTTTGTTTGTGCCAATAGGGCAAGATGGAGTAGAACGACCAAATGCTTATTCTGACGAAGGACTTTTCTTTAAGCTAGGAAGTTATAATCAAACGAATGGAAAATCTCCTGAACTAAATAGAAACTGGTGTTCAGGAGCTGAGACGCATGGTGGAAATGTTGCGATGCAATATAATGATGGAAATTACGCTGAAGTTTGGTTCAAGGAAGCCAGTATATTAGTAAGTAAAGACGCTATATCTAACGAAGGCTACTTTACTAAAAATGACTAATTGAATAATGAACTACCTCAATTTAGCAATTATACTAAGTGCAGATTGCGTGAGTTCTTTTATTCTTTCGTAATCAAATGATCCGTCATCATGCTTAGCCATTAACTTAGAACCCATGCCTACGCAATAAGCTCCTGCACCAAACCAACCGCTTAAATTTTCTTCGGTAGGGGAGACGCCGCCTGTAGGCATTATGTTAGTCCATGGCTGTGGTGCTCTTACTGCTTTGATAAAGTTTGGTCCGTAAGTGCCAGCTGGAAATAGTTTAACTAAGTCGCAGCCTAGCTCTTCAGCTTTAGTGATCTCGGTCAGACTACCGCATCCTGGAGACCAGAGCACATTTTTTCTATTACATACAACTGCTATGTCTTCTCTCAGGACTGGTGTAACGATAAAGTTAGCGCCCATCTGCATGTAGAAAGATGCAGTGCCTTGATCTGTGACTGATCCTACTCCGAGGATAAGTTCAGGTAGATGCTCGTTAGCATATAAGCTAAGGTCATGGAAGACATCTTGTGCAAAATCTCCTCTATTAGTAAATTCTAATAACTTGGCTCCACCAGCGTATAGACTTTTAGTAACTTCTATAGCCACCTTGGAATCCGAATGATAGAATAGTGGCACCATGCCACTGCTCTTCATAGTTTGTAATACTTCTATTTTTGTAAATCTTGCCATTTCTTTTTTTGTTATCTACTTACTCTACCGCTAGCGTCTCCACTCATGAGTTTCTCGACTTCATCGATTGTCACGAGATTCGCATCACCTTTAATTGTATGCTTCAGACAAGAAGCTGCCACAGCAAAGTTAAGAGCTTTCTGATCGTCGCCATCATACTGTAGTAGTCCATAGATTAATCCTCCCATGAAGCTATCTCCACCACCTACTCTGTCTACGATATGTGTAATATCATATCCGGGTGCTTCATACAATGTCTTACCATCATATAGAACTCCTGACCAGGTATTATGTGATGCAGATATAGAACCTCTAAGAGTCGTGATGACCTTCTTAGCTCTCGGGAACATTTCCATCAGTTGTTTTAGAACTGAGAGATAAGCTTTGCCATCCACTGATCCGCCATGTGTGACATCTACACCTTCCGGATGTAGTCCGAAGTGCATTTCTGCATCTTCCTCATTTCCTAATATGATATCACAGCCTGCTACTAATTCCGGCATAACATCCATCGGAGACTTACCATACTTCCATAATTTCTTACGGTAATTAAGATCTGTAGAAACAGTGACACCTAACTTATTAGCCATCTGGATGGCTTCCAGACAAGCGTCTGCAGCACCCTGTGATATGGCAGGTGTTATTCCAGTCCAGTGGAACCATTCTACACCAGCAAAAACATTCGCCCAATCGATCATTCCTTTTTCGATTGTCGACATACTAGAGTGGGCTCTATCATATACGACTTTGCTTCCCCTACTTACAGCACCTGTTTCTAAAAAATATATACCAAGACGTTCTCCGCCTCTTTCTATAAATTGTGTACCTACATTTCGTTTTCTCATTTCCATAAGGGCACACTCACCTATGTCATTATTCGGTAACCGAGTGACAAACTGGGTATCTAATCCATAATTAGCAAGTGATACAGCGACGTTGCTTTCTCCACCTCCATAGACGACATCGAAGCTGTCAGCTTGCGAAAATCGCTTCCATCCTGGTGGACTAAGTCTTAGCATTATCTCGCCAAATGTGACTACTTTTTTCATATTTTAAATAGATATTTTTTTTATTCTATGAAAATGCGAGTCCGCCGTTAATATCAAAGTTAGCTCCCGTTATGAATGAGCTCTGCTTAGAAGCTAAATAGATCACTAAATCTGCAACTTCGTCAGGACTTCCTTCTCTTCTTACTGGTGTCTTTCCTGCGACCACTTTACGGATCTCATCTGATGTAAAGTCGTCGTGGAATTTAGTACCTATTAATCCTGGACACAAAGCATTTACTCTGATACCTTGCGGTCCGAGTTCTTTTGCCATAGCTCTTGTAAATGTTGTCGTTGCTCCTTTAGAAGATGCATATAATGAAGATCCTCCACCTCCACCATCTCTTGCTGCAAGTGAAGAAAGGTTGATCACAGAACTTCCTTTACCCATTAATGGGACGAATGCTTGCATGACAAATACAGTAGACTTAAAGTTGACATCCATGACCAAATTATAGAAGTCCTCGTCAAATTCTTGTAATGTCTTACGAGCGAAAAGTCCACCTGCATTATTAACTAATATGTGTACCTTTTTACCAAACGCCTTGACTGTTTTAGCTTTTAGGCTCTTAATGCCTTTTATGGTAGATACATCTGCTTTGACCATAATAGCCTCTCCTCCCATGTCAGTTATTTCTTCGACAGTCTTCTTAGCTGCAGCTCTTGAGCTATTATAATTGACTACGACTTTAGCACCTTCTTTAGCAAGTGCAATTGATATCGACTTTCCGATGTCTCTACCGCCACCAGTTACAACTGCTACTTTTCCTTTAAACTTTTTCATATAACTTTTATTCTTTTTTATTTTTTAAATTCCTAATGCTTGACCACCACCTACTTGGATTGTTTCTGCTGTCAAGAACGCAGCATCTTTACTTGCTAAGAAAGATACTACACCAGCGACATCTTCAGGTTGCCCTAATCTTTTTAGCATAATATTGTTAGCCCAAGATTTGAATACTTCTGGTTTAGTCGATTTAATTCCAATATGGAAATCGGTATCTATCGTACCTGGAGAAACAGCATTGACTCTTATACCATACTCAGCCAGATCTTTAGCTAATGCTCTGGTGATTGTATGTACAGCCGCTTTGGATGTACCATAGATTCCTGCTCCTGGTCCACCAGCATTCCACCCGGCATTAGATGTGTAATTTATAATTGTAGGGTTCTCACCATTCTTTAGATAAGGTATTGCTGTTCTCGATGCGAAGAAAACTGAGTCTAAGTTTAATGCCATAACTTTTCTGTAGAACTCAGTTGTCATGACTTCAAATCTGGATCTTCCTCCTAACCCACCGGCATTATTCACAAGTACATCTATTCTTCCATTCTTCTCACCGATTTTTTTAATATTCTCAGTTACAGCATTCTCGTCTGTTACGTCAAATCCGTAATACTCTACATCGATACCTTCTGCTGTAAGTTCTTCTACTCGCTTTGCTCCAGCATCATGATCTATCCCGTTCAGTGCTATTGTGAACCCATCTTGACCTAACCTTTTTGCTACGGCTAATCCGATTCCACTTGTAGCGCCTGTTACTATGGCTATTTTTGTTTTGCTCATTTTTATTTGTTTGTATTTTAATTATTGTTGTTTATTCGATTGCAATATTAAAGAATTATAGTTAATCCATAAAGAGCGTACTATGTCCTTTAGGTTTTAAGGGTTCTATCTTAGGGCATAATAGCCAAACTGCTGCTAATGCGATCAAGGCTAAAGCACCTCCTATTAAAAATGCAGGTGTGTAGTTACCTCCAGTCGTAATTTTAGGAACCAGCAGTGTTAATCCAAAAGCAGCCAACTTAGCCGCTGTACCTGCGAACCCAGATAGTGTACCTACGATCTTACCACTAAACAGATCACTCGGAAGTGTCTGAACATTCCCTATTGCTGTCTGGAACCCAAACAAAAGAACTGCCATAATAATGACTGCATTCATTGCAGATCCTGGGGATCTCAATAGAAAGAAGCATGGGATCATAATAAAACAACCAAGTGTAATTACCACTTTTCTTGTTTTATCGACAGACCAACCTGCCCCGAGTCTATTCTGAGCTAATAATCCACCGAACCATGCTCCAAACATTGCACCTACATAAGGAAGCCATGCTGAGAATGCTATTTCTTTTACATCCATGCCAAATACCTCACCTAGGTAAATTGGGATCCATACTATAAATAACCACCATATCGGATCTATAGCTCCAGACGCTATGATAACACCCCAACTTTCTTTATGACCCAATAGCGCATTAGTAGTAGGGTAATATCCATCATCGTAATTTCCATCTTCATTTATATCTTGATTTTTTTGTCCAGAAAGAATATAATTTCTCTCATCATCTGAAAGCCAAGGGTGTCTTTCTGGTGGTGCCTTCACGAGATAAAACCATGGTAAGAGCCACAAGAAGCCAACCAATCCAACACATATAAAAATATATTGCCAAGACATAAAGGCGGCTAAGATTCCAATAATTGGATAGGCGACAATACCACCTATGGCTGCTCCAGAATTAAAAATTCCTTGTGCAAAAGCTCTTTCTTTAGTAGGAAACCATTCTGCGTTTGCTTTAGCAGCACCTGGCCAGTTACCAGCTTCTGCGATTCCTAATATAGATCTAAATATAGAAAAGCTCCAAAATCCTTTAGCAAATGCATGCATCATCGTCGCTACTGACCAAACACCAATCGAAAGGGCAAATCCAATTCTTGTCCCTATCCAGTCAAATAACTTACCGAAGATCGTCTGTCCTGCTGCATAGGATAGAATGAATACTGCAGAGATGGTTCCATAGATTGCCTTATGTCCATCAGCGTCCATCTCTGGAAAAAGTTCCAATGCAATATCACCCCAGAGAGCTCCAAAAGCTTGCCTGTCGATGTAATTAATTACGGCGGCTAATGCTACTAAACTTACCACCCACCATCTTAGTCCTTTTTTCTTCATAAGTTATGATGTTTATCTTGTTGCTCATAACCTAAAAAATCCTCTCTTGCAGGACCGAATACATCTAAGAGAACTCCAGGCTTAGTGCAGACGCATCCGTGCATAACGTGAGGGAGTACATAGAAAGAGTCACCAGCCTTTAATGTTTTCACCTCATCACCTATAGTCATCTCAAATTCTCCACGTTCTACATATGTGACTTGAGAGTGATAATGCTTATGCATGACACCTATTGCGCCTTCACCAAATTCTACTTTGACTAACATGATGTGTTTGTCATAGCCCATGATCTGTCGTTTCAGGCCAGGACCTACTTCTTCCCATGGGGTCGATTCTCCGAAAAAGAAACCTTTAGTTGGTTTGATATCTATCATTCTTTAATAGTTTTTTTATTAAGTGTAAATGGACCCATCCACTCTATTATTTTACCACCGATTTCCACTTGGTGGCTTTGAGTGTGCTCATTATTTAAATTTGAAATTGCAAAAACCAAATCTTGATTCTTGGTTCTGACATTTGCTATTGTATATTCTTTAGTGTCTTGTAATATAGTGACCTCTTGAATAGAAGAGAAAGGATTAAGAGGTATTTCCGATATTGCGTTATATGTCCCATGAGATTCTATGACCGATAAATAGAGAATATTACTCTTTTCCTTTTTTCTATGGATGATCACTGGGTCAGGTCTTAGATTATAGTTTGGATCATTAGCTCCGCCTCGTCCGAGTATGATCTCATCTCCTAATTCTACAGAGGAAGTCATGGTATAGAATTTGTCCTTATGGAGCCAAGTGATCTTTGCATTACCTTGATCTTGCGTCGAAGATGCCTCTTTCCATATATGCTGGTAACCGTATTTATTTCCGATTGTGGATAAGTTGGTCAGTTCTTTGGTGTAGCCAAATGATGTTGACAACAAGTGACCATGAAACCAAGTGGGAAGATCATACTTCTGTTTGTTGGTAGCATTAACTTTAAAGAAGTCCACAATAATAGGGTTATCGGATTCTGATTCTTTGATCATAAAAATTGTTCTGTGTAAATCTGATCCTTGGTAAGCATTGCTGTCTTTAGTGCTGATCACCTGTACATCACTCTCACTGATATCAGAAAAGAAAAGATCTGGATGATGTGCTTCGCCTTTCTCTATATTCGCTTCGTAATGAGAAACCTCATTTATGACTACTGTATTATGTGCAATGGTTTGCTTTGCAAAAGTTTTATTTTCTGGTAGGTATCTGCCACCACCTTTTTGATCAATATTGACCCATCTTGCAGCACCATAATCTTGTATGACTTCTCCAGTATTATCATAGTATGAATAAGATAACTTATCAAAGTGCCCATGGCCCATGCCTTGAGCTGAGAATTTAACGACTAAGCAGTTGTCACCATGTCGCATGATTCCTACACCACCTTCATCACCGTTCTTCCCATCTCCATAGATCGCTGATGTCTGTAAGAATTGAGTTGCTTTTCCTTCCTTTATAGCTTGGGCAACTTTATATCCAGTGGCATCTATGAGTACTTTTCCTTGCTTCTCTGCGAGGGATAGAAGGGCTGTATTTTGCGGGTTGAAATCATACATAAAATTGACTGCTGTAACAAGTTCTCGTGCATTCCATGACATGCCTTTCTGAGCATCATTAATAGGGAAGAACTCCCCATTGGCGTCTGTCTGATTGATTAATGTATACACTGCTTTCTGTAGGATACCATCTCGATAATTCATTATGTCGAGATCTGGTATGTTACTATCTATCGCTTTACTAAACATTAAGAATGGAAATATCGCATATCTTAGATAGTAAGGACCTTCTGTAAAATATCCATCTGGGGCAAATGAATTATCTAACTGTGCTAAGAAGCCAGCTTTGGACATTCCTTTTTCATAGATAAATCCACCGTCATTATCTTTTGCTAAATCGTTGTCTTCTTTGATTGGTAATCCATATAGAGATCTATCAATTAATTCTTGATCTCTCATAACGATACCTATCATACCCACAGCCGCATTAGCCCATGTGCTGTGATTGTGTATACGGTTAAAGAATTGGGGATTTTCTATGGATAAAAAATTTGCAAATGGTTTGAATAAATCTTTTTCGAGGTAGTCACGATCTTCCTTAGATAAATAGTCATATATGCAGTCATAAGCTTGGCTTACGTATACAAGCCAGTTAGCATCATTAAGGCATTGCCAGAATATCTTTCCTGTGGCATAAGATTTATTCGTAGGGTGCAAGGGGAGAGTAGGGTACATCTTAGCATAGGCTATGAGGTAGTCCTTAATATATTGAGCATATTTTACATCACCAGTAATCTGATATAGATTACCTGCGTCTTGTAGAATGAAGAAGTTTCTCTTATGTCTTTCGTGAGTATAACCCCCAGCCATGTCTTTAGGTATCGGAACTAAGATGCCTAACTCTATTTCAGCATCTACTATGGCCATTTTTTCACTGACTGCCTTGTCAAATAAATCTACTGTACCAAGAGAATTTCTTATGTTTTTGACTCCATCAATTGTCATAGTTAGACTCGGATGATCCTGAGCATAACACCCATAACTAATCATAGTACATAGCAATAATATTTGAGTTAGATGCTTCACCTTAGTTCATTGATGTATAATATACCTTACTATTAAAAAGATAGGTCAATAGAAAGTTATAAATAATTAAATAGCAAAAATATCTGTTGCAATTAATGAGAGATTGATTGGTATTAAGATCAAAAAAAATCACCGAAGTCAATAACGACTCCGGCGATACTATGAAAAAACTATTTTACTAATGCGTTAAGTCAAGACTGTAATACTTAACTGTGCTAAATGCGTCTTTGTCAGAAGTTTGTAGATAATTTCCTGCCTTAAAATAATTTTCGAAGATGCCCCACTTTTCTATGTGGATATCATCGAATAGCATCTCTTCGTTATCATTAAGTACAACCTTCATAGTTGTCGCATCTACTATTATTTCTATAGTAAACTTATCGTTAGAGACTCTCTCATCGAACCAAAATCCTTCATCTGTCCATGATTCCTTTTTGAGAATCTCTGGATATGGAGTATTGACGTCTTTAAGGATTTTTCTTAATACTCGGACTCGATTGTCATTCCAGTATACCTTTAGAATCGGAGGAGCATTATTGTCATCTTCTCCGATCTCATCTCTTTGTGCATTGGTCAATCGACCATGTATTTGCATTACCATAGTCCTATCGAAGTCTCCATTGTTTTTTGTGGAGATATCTGAAAGGGCCAGTTCTCCCTTAAGTCGACCTCCCTGAGCAAAAGTCCAGTTTGTGCTGTTACTTCCTGGTACCATCTGTTCTCTGAGTTCGGTTCTGCTATATGATGAGTTAGCAGTGGTCGCGTCAGGAGTTGTGTAGAATACCAATGACCCATCTAATGAATCATTGTACATGTAATTTTGTAATAAACTATTATTCGCATAATCTAATATCTCGGGGGGCTCTACTTCTGTAGGGTCTCCTATGGGTAGAGTTACCTTCCAGTTATTAAGATCAATGTTAGGCAAAAAATAATCAACGCCTTCTACTATGCTGTCTTCTTGCATCTGATCTACGGGATCAATAGGGTCCACAGGGTCAATTGTAGTTTTATCAGAACAACCGAAGGTGAGTACTACAGTTGAGATAATAATTAAGACATTGATTATTTTATTATTTACCATTTACTGCTGTATATAAGTATTGTAAATTAATCTATTGAGAATCTTATTATGATTTATTGTAAATCAAATATTTTCCATTACTCCTTTGGATATAACTTGATGTTATCTGCATAGGCATCTTCTGCTGTTACGCCATATAACCATATAGAAATCTGTCCTGTAAGATTAGATGTGAATTCAGTTTTTACTTGAGTAAAGTTACCCTTACCTAAAGCAATATCCCCCACAGTTTCACTTAATACTTCAGCTGCCAAAGCATCTTTTCCATCCTCAAAATGACCGTCCAATATCTGAAGTACAAGCCTGTCTCCACCTGGCGCATCATCCACATCATTCTTTATAGCATACTCCCATTCTACTATATAGGTAATATTAGAAGAAACAGTGAATTGCTGATAAGCAAATCTTGAATTATCACTAAGAAGTGGACCTGCTGAAGTGCTCATTGTCCATTTTGCACCAGCTGTTTTTGCACCAGTATCATTACCATCGTAATCGATCGGTGATCCGTCACTTGAAGAATTGAATGGACTGGTTGTACCATCTGTAAAATTGGAAATACCCCATTCGTCTTGTCCATTAGAAAAGTCTCCATTGAGAACAGTAGGATCTATAGCATCTGGCTCTTCAGGTTGGATTATTTCAATGTCTTTAGTAACATTGGATGACTCGCCATTAGCATCGCTAGATGACAATGTTACTGTGTATACACCTTCTCCACCTTCGTAGGTGTACGTAGGATTAGCATCAGTAGATGTATCTCCAGTTCCAAAATCCCAAGCAAACGTTGTAGCACTTGCTGATTCATTGGAGAACGAAACAATTTTGAAATCCTCAGGGTCACTTTGGCTAAAGCTGAAGCCAGCCTTAGGAAGGGTTTCGTCGGCTATAGAGCCAGATTCTGGTAATTCATATTCAAAATCACAAGAATTAAAACCTACGCTAAACATGAAGAGCATTGATAAGAGCCCTACCGTTTTATATGATATAAATTTCATAATATTTTCTATGTTTTTTTATTAAGGAAGATAATTAAAATCCTGGATTTTGAGAAAGCAATCCATTACTTAAGTTGATTTCTCTTTGAGGAATAGGTAGCAGTAAGTCTGTACCACTGAATGTGTATCCATTATTAGTAGAATACTCAGTCAACACATCAACGGCTAACCCAAATCTTTTTAGATCAAAAAATCTTTGGTTCTCAAATGCTAACTCTACTCTTCTTTCATCTAATAATTGTTGCTTAGTAACTTCAGATACTGGAGACGTTAATCCTGCTCTATCTCTTACAGTCTGGAATGATGCAATTGCGGCACCATCTACAGTATTAGCTCCACCTGCCATGATCGCTTCTACATGCATTAATAGGACATCTGCATACCTAATAACTATCCAGTCATTACCAGCTAATGTGGGGTTACTAGATACTGCTGTGATTCCTAAGTTATCGTCTCCATCGGGGATATATTTTACAACCTGATTGAATTCAGTTTGTAATGCATCTTGTCTATAAGAGAATTCTGTTCTATTACCACCTAATGCATCTAATGCAGCCTTAGCCTCTTCAGTCACATAATTAACACCAGTAGTTCTGCCCACAGCATTGAGCCATTCTGCAGAAAAATTTTGGCTATCATTCGTGTCATCTGACACATAGCCTACAGCAAAAATAACTTCACTATTACCTTCAGAAAAGAATATGTCTTTAAAGTTAGCTTCTAATGCATAATCTGTTCCCATAACTGACTCGCATAAAGTTCTTGCTTCAGAATAGTTACCAAGGGTAAGTTGCACTTTGGCAAGTAAGGCTTGAGCTGCACCTCGAGAAGCTCTATTCTTAAATCTGTTATCCAGATTAGCTGCAGCTGTGGTTAGATCACTCACGATGAGATTGTATATCTCGCTAGAAGCCACTCTAGTAAATTGCTGTTCTGTTTCTAGTGGATCGATCACTTTGTCAATTAATGGCACATCTCCAAATATTCTTACAAGATTAAAATAAGCATATGCTCTTACGAACTTAGCCTCACCTTCAAACTGGGCTTTCTTAGCTGTAGCGACGTCGATATTCTCGAGAACAGTATTAGCTCTGAAAATGATATCGTACATACTCCTATAGTAGTCTGTAACAATACCGTTAGTAGCTTCTACAGAATAATTTTCGAACTGTGCTGCTTCTCCTTCAGAACTCTTAGTCTTAGTATTGTCACTGAGCATCTCAGCCATATAGAATTCTATCTGTACTGAACGATTGTCATTGGTACCAGTTGAGTTGTCACCTTGTATGCCATCGTACATATTAATTACACCAGCTTCTAATTGGCCTTGAGTTTCATAAAAACCTGCCTCACTAATGGAATCTGTTGGGCTAGGACTCAGAAAATCCTCACCGCAAGACATCATTGCCATAGAGATGGCAAGAATTGATATGATATATAACTTTTTCATTTCTTTATTATTTTATTGCTAGATGAGTATTGATTAAAATTCTAAGTTCATGCCTATCGTAATTGTCTTCTGGATAGGAGAACCTGCTCTCTGATACCCATAAGTTGTTGGACTTGTATCATTAATTGACTCAGGATTAAAACCTGTATATCCTTCTGCTGTAGAATACACTAAGTTTTGAGCTGATACAAATAATCTTGCTTTAGACAATGCATTTGTTTTAGAAAGTAAGTCTCTACCAAAATTATAACCGAATGTTATATTTCTTAATGAAATATAAGATGCATCCTGTATGATAGAATTCGTAAATATTTTTTGCTTGATGAATTCTGTATTAGGGGTTCCAGAAATATAATCTTGACCGCTATTAAATTGGTTAAATAAATATTGGTCTCCCATATTTCTTACTTCTGCACCATGTGATCCTTGGATCATTAAACTTAAGTCAAATCCAGCGAAACTAATATTGTTACCTAATGACCATACTAAGTCTGGATATGGATTTCCTAAGATTGTCTTGTCGTCATCATCTATAAGTCCATCTCCATTGAGATCTTTTACATACACATCTTGTGCTTGACCTCCTACTGGGTGGAATGGTTCTTTTAAGAATTCTAAAGGGATTTCTTCGTCCACTACCCAGCCATAGAAAGATGATATTGGCTGACCTTCCATATTAATCCATTCTGCTGCTCTCTTGCTATCGACATTCTGAATCTGACCATCAGAATCTGCAAAATCTAAAAGTGTATTCTCATTACGAGATGCGATGAATGAAGTAGACCACCTTACATTCTTAGTGGTAAGATTATTAGTTACTAATTCTATCTCGTATCCTTTATTCTCTACCTTCCCGAGATTGACAAGTGCTTCATTAAATCCTGTTGTATATGAAATAGGATTATTAAGAAGAAGCTGATCACTTGTTCTATTGTAGTAATCCACTGATCCAGTAAGAAAATCATTAAACAATCTGAAATCTATTCCCGGATTGACCTCACGAGAACTTTCCCAACCTAGATTTCTATTGGCAATATTCAATGCTTGTATACCAGAAGCGATTGTTCCATCTACACTTGCCGTGCTCGGACCTAATAGAGCTAACGAAGGATAGTAATCATCTATCGCATTGTTACCAGTAAGCCCGTAACTAACTCTAAACTTTAAGAAATCAAGTATACTGTTTCCAGCTAAGAAGTCCTCCTCCGTGACAACCCATCCTGCAGAAATAGCAGGAAATATTCCATACTTAGACTCTGGACCGAATCTGGAACTACCGTCTCGTCTCACACTGACTGAGAATAAGTACTTGTAATCATATGCATAGTTAACTCTACCAAACTGTGATAAGAATCTATCCTGGAATTGTGAAGAACCACCACCGAGATCGGTAGTCCCAGCAGCTATAGTCTTAATTAAGTCGTTCTCGTAACCAGAAGCGATATCAAAACTTTCTCTAAAGTCCCACTTCTCAGCAGAGAAGCCTAATACTGCATTTATTTCATGAGCGCCGATTTCTCTATCATATGTGAAGAAACTTTCTGACATTAGGTGGATGCCACTTGCGTTAGATATATCTAATCTTATATTAGAAGCACCATTTCTATGGGCAAGTAATCCTTGCCATCTGGATCTATCTGTATTCTGAAAATCTCCTGCAAGAACTGTTCTAAACTTAAGTCCATCGGCTATTTTGAATTGTAGATAAGTACTACCATACATTTTGTATTTATAGTCAAATCTTTCTCTCTCTATAACCTTGGCAGCGGGGTTAGTATTAGACGTGTTACTTATATCTTGCTCATTAAAACCGTCGCCGCTGTAATTGTCAAAATGTCTTTGTACTGCATAATCTCCAACTTGTACATCTGGATATATGTCTCTATCTACATACTGGATAGTGTTCTCATCATGATACAAGGGTAACCAAGGCGTCTGTCTCAGTATATCATGTGTAGATCCATCGAATCTTCTTCTCTTAGTATATGAAGGGGCAAGACTGGCTCCGAAAGAAAGTTTGTCGCTAATCTTTGTATTCATCTTGAAGTTCATCGTATACTTCTTGAAATCATCCGTCAGAAGCACGCCTTCATCATGTACATATCCAAATGTTGCGCTGTAGTTAGTTTTATTATCACCACCTCTGGCACTGAAAGAGTGACCCTGGATGGTACCGCCGTCAAATATAACGTCTTGCCAGTCTCTATCAACACCTATTAATTGCTTGTATCTCGTTCTTTCAGAAATTTCTCCAAATGCAGCCACCTCAGCAGCTGCAGTCTCAGCTATGCTGAAATAGTAGGCATCACTCTTATGAGCCTCTTTAGTACCTATGTATCCATTATAAGATATCTTAGTTTCCCCAGCCTTACCATCTTTTGTGGTTATGAGAATTACCCCATTGGCCCCTCTAGAACCATAGATCGCGGAAGAAGCAGCATCTTTAAGTACCTCAAATGATTCTACATCATTCATATCTAATGATCCTAAAAAATCATTATCTACAATTAATCCATCTACTACGATCAGAGGACTAGCGCTTGCGGTCATAGATCCTGTTCCTCTTATTCTTATCGTAGGTGCAGAACCAGCTTCACCCTCGGTTGCTTGTATGTTGACACCTGAGACTCTACCTACAAGTGCATCATCTATTCTGGAGACAGGTAGTTGCACTAACTCATCTGCATCTACTTTAGATATTGCTCCAGTAAGGTGTGATTTTTTCTGAGACCCATATCCTATCACGACGACTTCATTCAGAAGTTGGTCTTTGGAGCCCATTAGGACTTGGATAGAAGTTTGATCCCCTACACGAATTTCCTTGGTCTCCATACCCGTAAAACTGACAACTAATATGTCATCAGGATTCGCATCTATGGTAAAGCTGCCATCTACATCGGTTATCGTACCGATAGTTGTACCTTTTATCATTACGTTGGCTCCTATGATAGACCCGCTCTCGTCAGATATGACTCCAGATACTGGTGTAATCTGTGCTTGGAGACCTATTGTGAATAGGCAAAAACAAAGGATTAGGCTTGCTAATTTGCAAGATGTAACACTCAAAAACCTGTTAGTTTTTAATGTTGGAATAATATTTTTCATTGTTTGATTTCCTTTTATTAAGGTGATTAATTAAGACATTGATTTGTAGATTTTGAATTAAGAGCTTTCTGACTTTAAGTTCATCTACATAGAAAGTCGGCAGATACGCAAGCAATAGCTTGCTCTTTTTTTAAGTAGAATAGTTTTTCATAATGTGGATAGTTTTTATTTTATAATAGTTTTTTCCTTACTGAAATGTAGTACATCCTTAAGGTGATTTTCCATGGCTGCTGAAGCTTTCTCAGGGTTCTGATCGATTATATGATCGAGAATTTCTCTGTGCTCTTCGTTAGTTTTTAGATCTTTAGAGTGATCGCAGACTTTATATTTTTTGAAATTGTTAATGATATCAGGTGTGATAATCATCATGAGTGATTTGAGCACATTATTTTTTCCAGCTTCTGCTATTTTGAGGTGGAATAGCAAATCCTCCTCTACTGCAGTCTCATTATTTATTATTTTTTTTTCGTAGTTAGATAGGGCATTAGTAAGCATCACGATATCATCCTGAGTACGCCTTTCTGCTGCCGAGTAGGCTGCTTGCTTTTCTAATATTATCCTTGTTTCTACTAATGACTTAAAGTCATTTTCTTCTATTTGTAATACATCAGTTATGAGACCTTCCACGGCAACGATTCCTAATCCATTGACTATAGTACCGCTTTGAGGTTGCGTCTTCAGTATACCATAAAATTCTAATTTGCGTAAAGCTTCTCGGACTTGTCCTCTGCTTACACCTAAGTGCTCTGCAAGTTTTCTTTCTGGCGGTAGCTTCTCTCCAGGAGAGATTTCTCCTGTACTTATGAGGTTTCTAATTTGCTTGATAATCTTATCTACAGGATTATCAATATTTATTTTGTAAAGGCTGTCTAACATCAAGAAAAGATTGGTTGACCAATAATTGGTTGACCAAATTTACACAATAATTTTATTTTACCAAATATTTAAGGGTAAATAAGCCATCACACTATTTCTTTATCTTTTAAAGCTATCGCTGGTAGAAATATAATCTTATGGATAAAAAAATCACAGATAGTTACTCATTAAGAATTGAAAAATCTTTAATTACCTTAGATCAGTTATCCACTTAAATAATAGATATAGATTCCGAATGAAAATTACTAAGGTCGAAGTATTCATAAATTCTGTAAGTCGGAATTTTGTCACTGTCAAAATAACCACTGATGATGGTGTATATGGAATAGGAGATGCTACTCTTAATGGTAGAGAAATGGCCGTCTACAAGTATATAGAAGAGCACATAGCTCCATGCCTTATCGGAAAAGATCCCAGTCAGATAGAAGATAAATGGCAGTACTTATATAAGGGTACATATTGGAGAAAAGGTCCAGTCACCATGACAGCGATAGGGGGTATTGATATGGCTCTCTGGGACATAAAAGGCAAAGTAGCAGGCATGCCAGTCTATCAACTGTTAGGAGGTAGAAGTAGAAAAGGGGTCACTGTCTATGGACATGCTAGTGGTCAGACAATCGATGAAGTATTAGAGAAGTTAGGCAATATGATTTCTGAAGGATACAAGGTCGTCCGGTTACAATGTGCTCTTCCAGATTCTAAGCAATCTTATGGTGTATTAGGAAAGGAAAAAAATTATTACGAATTACAAAGCAATCGCCCGCTGCCTCCCGAATTAGAGTGGAATACAGCAAAGTACATGAAATTTATACCTGAGTTATTTCGTAGAGCCAGAGAAAAATACGGTACTGAAATAAGACTATGCCATGATGTCCATAATCGGCTTACCCCAATAGAAGCAGCAAGATTAGGAAAATTATTAGAGCCCTATGATCTGTTGTTTTTAGAAGATATGGTGCCAGCGGATAACCAAAATTCCTATAAGATAATCCGCCAGCATACGACAACTCCATTAGCTAACGGAGAAACATTTAATACCATATGGGATACCAAAGAGCTCATCGAAAATCAACTCATAGACTACTGCCGTATTGCGGTCTCGCATGGTGGAGGGATTACGCCGCTCAGAAGAGTTGCTGATTTTGCAGCATTACACAATGTAAGAATGGCACCTCATGGAGCTCCTGATCTGTCTCCCATATCATTTGTTGCTCATATGCATTTTGATATTTGGGTTCCGAACTTCGGAGTACAAGAATTTATTGGATTTGGGACTCCAGAGATAAGATCTGTTTTTGACTTCGATGTAAAATTGGAGGATGGATTATTGTACATATCAGATGCTCCAGGGCTCGGTGTAGATTTTAACGAGCAAGAAGCAGCTAAGTATCCATATAAGAGATCTTATCTTCCTGTTAGTAGATTAGAGGATGGTACGATGTGGAATTGGTAATGTTTATTTTACCAATTTCATGGAATGACTCTAACAAATGCTATCAATAGAATGTTTTCAGTTTAAGATTTTCCTCCACAACGATTTTGCCTGAGTTAGTAATTACATTGTTGGAGTGGCTATTATTCTTAGCTCCCCACAGTTGTGCCACTTGTTGGACTCTGTTGTTCTTGAATGTATTATCTGAGAGGTCAACATTTATGATTCCATAAGTATTGATTAAAATTCCGCTTTTCTCTTTTGCTCCACAGTTTCTAAAAGTACTATTAGTAACACTTAGGGTACCACCGACTGTAGATTCGTCATAACCGCCTCTGTAGTAATCGATTACATTAGATGCTATACCTTCAAAAGTACAGTTGTCGACTGTAATATTCTCAGCATTATATTCTCCTTTGTCTTCTATCTCTTCAGATAATTCTACTCCATTTTGACAGTTTCTAAAGGTGGAATTTTTCAAAACAACATGTTCTGAAAATGAATACTTGTAAGCTTTAAGCACATAGTCAAAGTTCTCGATAGTACAATTGTCAACTGTTAGGTTGTAAAGGCTAGACATGTTTTCCTTCAGACTTGAGAATGCATGTTGGTTATTAGTACCTCTAATGGTTAATCCATTTATTGAAAGTTTTCCATTAGGATTCATTTCAAATATTGGTGTGTTAGCAGGGCCTGAATAGTTAAGTTCGACCTTATCATCTGATGCAGTCTGAATGGTGAGGGTCTTATTGATTTTAAGTGGGGATAAAATATCATATTGCCCTCCATCAATCATAATAATATCTCCATTTTCTGCTTGACTAATGGCATCTGAGAGAGTCTTATTATCATTGACTGTATGAGTCGTTGGATTACTCTTTTCACTATCTGAATTATACCAATTGGTTCCATATTTCGATCTGTCAAGAATGGGAGGTGCAGCTGTAGGAAAACCAGTTAGTGCTCCGACAGAATTATTATCATCTCTAGAAGCCCCAAATAAGTCTTTGTTAAATGCATCAAATCCATATCCTGTGTAGACTTCTTCATCTGGGAATCCAGCTGTTGGCGCCCAGATGTAATCCGCGATTTCTTTTAGTTCGAATGAGGCTGTTTTGACGCCCTCTATTTGCTCAAAATCTACACCTTGATTATTGACTATATTGTTTTTAAAAAGTATCCCATCTAACTTATCAAAAGCGACAATTGGTTTTTTGTCACCAGTAGTGTTATACACAAGGTTATTAGCACATACTGTACGTATTGGTCTTGCTGATCTAATTTCGGATGCGGGTAGTACGTCTTTCATACTCACATTAGACCCTACACCGAACTGCAGCGGTTCTACACAATCTATCCAAGAGTTATACGCAATGACAACATCTGTCACTTGTATGTATCTATTCAGTGGTGACTTTGGAATTCCATTCATGACAGCCAGCGGACCTCTAAAGTCTTGGCCTCTAAGGTTATAGAAATAATTATTAGTCACTGTATGGCCAGTGCCTATAAGTCTGATACCGCCTACATTACTGCTTGTCTCGTCTCCAATAAAGTAATTACCGTCTACGGTGCAGTAGTTTCCATGCCTCGTTACTAACGAGCCTTCACTTTTGTAGAATACATTATTCCTGAATTCATTAAAGTTGGTCTTACTAGAGATGACTTCAACCTCGCCATTACATTCGTCAAATAAATTGTCAGCAACCAATGTATAACTTGGACACATAGAAGTATAGCTATCTCCAATCTGAATTGTCTCTGCACTGGGTCCTCCCTTTGGCGGTCTCGGACCAAAATGATTATGGATAATCTTATGATGATTGTTTATGTTTTGATTGCCTTTAAGATCTACTCTAATCGTTGGGCCTCTATTAGACTTACCTGTAAGATAGCAATGGTCAATCTGATTATGTTTTCCTTCTACAAGGATCCACAGGTCTTGATGATTTCTCTGCATCTTATTGTAATCCTTAATCACACAATTGGTTAAGATACAATGATTAGCTACTGTATCTTCTACAGAAAATTGGATGACAGATCTCGTAGGGGAATAGCCGTTAGTAAAATACAGCCCATCCACTGAAATATAATCTCCACCTAATTGTAGGTTAGATTGTCCTTGGATGAGTACCTCACCTGCTGTCTCTGCACTTAACTTTATTGGATTATCTTCAGTACCACTACTTGTTATTTTAATTTGCACATCATTCCATTCTCCATTAGCCATGACGATGTTGTCTCCTGGTTCTGCATCGGAGATAGCGGCATATAGTTCTTCATTATTACTAGCCACGGAAGATGGTAGTGTAGCAGTCTCACTGCAACTTATGGTTAATGATAGAATACATAGGAGTATTATATAATATTTCATAATGATAATGTGTGTTTAATCTCGATTAAGCATTTTTCCACAATCTACGAATTGCAGTTAGATCTTTTTTCATCGCATCATAGACAAGCTTTCGATCTACTGTAATTTCGTATTTTCCTTTCTCAGCACCGCCAAGTGGATATTCCAAATGTAGGCAAACTGGAGGATTTAACGCATATGCTTTTAATAATTTGAAGTATTTATCGAAATCAACTATTCCTTCACCTATAGGCACATTAATAGCTTTCCATTGGTTATTTACTTTACCCCATTTGAAATCCTTGAGTACGATAACTTTTATTTGCTTGTGAAGTAATTCAAGTCCATTGGTCCAAGAATATCCACTATCTACGGTGGCGTGTCTAATGTCATATTGCACACCGAAATAATTAGGATCCACTTTCTCTAATAGCTGATATACCTCCCAATAAGATGCACCGATTTTTGTTCCTGCATGATTTTGATAACAACCAATAATATTATGTTCCTTGTTGAATTCTCCTAAGTTGTATATTTCATTTTGAAAATGCTGGATTGATTGTGGCATTGTCATATCCTCCAGATACTTGTACCAATGTGTCCTATAAAATGATACACCATTCTCACTGGCAGTTTTTATAATTTCTAAGTTATATGGATTATTGATAGATTCTATATTAGTTGTTATCATATTGCAAGTAGAACCTGATTCTTTAATTTGGCTTATTGCTTTAGGAAGGTCTTGAGAAACATTCTCAGGGAGGACGTGGCCTTTAGGTCTCACAGTAAGATCTACGCCATCGAAACCTAACTCTGCTGCCTTCTGTCCCGTTTCTTTATAATCAAGAAACTGTAAGTGCTTAGAGAAGATGTTAACGTTTAGCTGACCTGAAAAAGCTTTATTATGTATGGATTGATTGCACATACTTTGTAAAGGAATAAGACATGCTGCAGAACTAATGTTTTTTATAAACTGTCTTCTATTGGAAGTCATAATTTTAAAATTAGTAATCATTTAAGTAACTTCTTTACACTATTATCAATGGTGTGATAATCTCTTAAGTCGATAAATTTAACTGAAAAGAATTGGGTTGTGCTTAGATGTTTGGTTTTTGATTTCGTGAGAGATTGATTTATTCTTTGCTATTTCGGATAGATCATCATCTGTTCACATTACCATACATACAGCTTTTGCTCCCTCATCTCTATATGTTATATTAGTGTTTCGTATGACCCTATACAGCGAATGCTACTCAAAATACTAGTACTTTTAATTTCCGATCCTTTATTTATAATATGATAAGTATCTAAAAATTTTAGTTTCTGATCATTGTTTTATTTAGACTAATTTCACTACTTCCAGCATATGTTTAGATCTTGCAACTGTAGAGAATAATTTTTCTAAATTACGTCGCAATAGAAATCAAAAAAATGAATAGTATAAATTCCAGTAACAAAATAAGCCTACTAAAAACTTATGCAATTATTGTTATATCAATATCAATATATAGTTGCAAACCTTCTACAGAAAAAATGCCTGATAAGAAAATCGATAAATTAATATATCCAAGTGACGTCATTCCTTTCATGGATGAATTCAAAATTCTATTAGGTGATGGTAAGAGTTCTGATAACTTGATTGATTATGAAGACAAAGATTTCTTCTATGTTGAAAATGATGATAATGCAAATTGGGTAGTCTATAAAACACCAAACTCTGGGGTGACTTCCCGAACCTCCAGCAATACAAGAACAGAATTAGGACAGAAGGAACATTGGACAGCGACTGATGGAGGTAAGCTGACAGGAACACTAAAAGTCATGCATGTTTCTACTTCTGGAGACCCGAGAGTCTCTGCTGCCTACTCTACCGTAGTCGGACAAATCCATAGTGACTCAGGTCATGAAAATGAGCCATTAAAAATTTTTTATAAAAAATTTCCTGGCCACACAAAAGGTTCTGTGTTTTGGAATTATGAAATCAACACTAAAGGCAGTAATGATAAGAGGTGGGATTATTCTACGGCGGTCTGGGGTTACGACTTCTCTGTTGTAAGCGATGACACCAATGCTCCTCCTTTAGAGCCAGAGGACGGGATAGAACTAGGAGAGGAATTTAGCTATGACATAAATGTGTACAAAGGAATTATGCATCTCACATTTAAAAGTAAAGGACATAAGACTGTTCATTTTACGAAGAACTTAGTGGAATCAGATTTCAAAACCGAAGCAGATATTCCGAAACAGATTAGAACTTTATTCTTCCCAATAGGTCGTGATGGTGTGGAGCGTGAAAATGCTTATGCTGGTGAGATGCAATATTTCAAACAAGGGGCTTACAACCAAAGCAACGGGAAGTCTCCGAGTACTAATATGGTGTGGAGTTCTGGAGCTGATACATATGAAGGTGATATAGCTAAGCAATATGCCAACGGCGATTATACTGAGGTTTGGTTTAGAGAAGCGACTGTAGGTATAGGTACGTCACCTAATTAAGGATGATCATAGGTATTTTATAATAATGAAATCTAATGAATTGGAATAACCAATAATAAATAATCTTAAGCGCATAGTGATATTTTTGCTATTACCTGATCTCCCATAGTAGATCAATTTCAGATATATATATGTCTAAATTATAGCTACGAAATATCGACGTTCCTCAATTTTAGCTCCCTCATTATATTATTTCTGAAAATATTTTCTTACTTTAGGTTCAGGCATAATTTAAACGATATGGTAATACACGTTTAATAGTATTCTTTTTATTCTCTATTACTTCATTTAATAATA
>ENA-ORXM01001205-ORXM01001205.1-marine-metagenome-genome-assembly--contig:-NODE-1205-length-37749-cov-4.602145_pt1 | contig 37749 bp, 32 predicted proteins | sample MGYA00237867_ERZ511480 | MGnify/ENA primary metagenome ERZ511480 (study PRJEB26309, sample SAMN06266103) | marine metagenome | isolation source: Algal blade | place: United Kingdom:Sidmouth, United... | reverse complement strand
ACAAATTACATTTTGCTTTTTAGTCATATGCGTGGCTATACCTCTCTGCTCAGTCATATTATTGGCAGCCATTCTGAAGTGAAAGGCTATACAGAAATGCACCAGAGTTATCGTACATTTTTGGGGTTGTTGAAGTTGCGATACAAATCAAAGCTTACAACAAGTTCTATGGAAGTCCCCAATTTTTTGTTTGATAAGCTTCTACACAATAAATACAATGTTTCTAAAGGGATTTTACAACAACGCCATATTTATCCTATCATCATGATAAGAAAGCCAGAACCAACCATGAAAAGCATTCTAAACATGGGTGAAAAGTATACTAAAGTGGTTCGATGGTATAGAGATGAACAAAAAGTGCAATCCTATTATATTAAACGACTGCAAAAACTCCAAATCATTGCCAAAAGAGCAAACGGAAAAGCTTTGTTTTTGGAAGGGCAAACGCTAATTGATGCCCCAGAAAAAGCATTACAAGTAATCACAACCCATCTAGGTTTGCAAAGCCCATTATCAAAAGAGTATGATACATTCTCACTCACTGGCGCGCAAGGAGCCGGTGATCCATCTTCAAATATAAAAAGCGGCAAGATTGTAAAAGACCGTGATGCGTATGAGTCAATCAAAATCTCACCAGAATTATTAGCGCAAGCAGAAGCAGTATATCAACAAACCGTTGTTGTTTTGCAATCCAATTGCAAGACAATATGACGAATTAGACTGCAACAATCTGTCAGTTTGACTGAAAACCATTGTCTTGGCGTGGGAATTGCACAATCTATCATCAACACAAATCATTCACAAGAATGGAAGAAAATAATACTGAGAATTACGAAGAACAAGAGGAAACTCTTGATGCTGTGGAGAGCGAAGAGAGTCAGCTAGAGCTACTTGAGCAAAAGTTAAAAGAGAAAGAAGACTCTTTTGTACGCTTATTTGCTGAGTTTGATAATTTCAGGAAACGGAGTGCCAAAGAGCGTATAGAGTTTTCTAAAATGGCATCGAAAGATGTGTTGTTAGACTTTCTACCCGTTTTGGATGATATAAACAGGGCGCATGAAAATATTGATGCCTCAAATAATATTGAAGCAATTAAAGAAGGTGTAGACCTTATATGGGATAAGTTGTGGAAAGTACTCAAGGCAAAAGGTCTTGAAGAAATGGATGTAATTGGCGAACCGTTTGACCCTGAGGTACACGAGGCAATTACAGAAATTCCAGCGCCCACAGAAGCACAACGTGGAAGCGTGATTGACCAAGTAGAGCGTGGTTATAAGTTGAACGACAAAATTATTCGCTACCCGAAAGTGGTAGTTGGAAAGTAACCACAAAACCTTTGGATGTTAAGCGTAGATCGCTAAACAAACCATCAAAAAAAAGCAATGGCAAAGCGAGATTACTACGAAATACTTGGGGTTCAAAAGGGAGCGTCAAAAGATGAAATAAAAAAGGCGTACCGAAAAACGGCTTTAAAATATCATCCAGATCGCAACCCTGATGATAAATCGGCGGAAGATAAATTTAAGGAAGCAGCGGAAGCTTACGAAGTGCTCAGCGATGACCAAAAGAAAGCTCGTTATGACCAATTTGGCCATGCCGGAATGGGTGGCGGATTTGGTGGCGGTGGCGGCCAGTATCAAAACATGGATGACATTTTTGAACAATTCGGCGATATTTTCGGCGATATGTTTGGCGGTGGCTTCCGAACACAATCTCGCTCTAGTGGCCGACCACGAGGCGAACGAGGTAGCAATTTACGCGTAAAACTCAAGCTTACTCTAGAGGAAATTGCAGAGGGCGTTACCAAGCAAATTAAGATAAAAAAATACAGCGAGTGTGACACTTGTGGTGGCTCAGGCGCAAAAGACTCTTCATCTTTTCAAACATGCGGATCGTGCAATGGAAACGGTGTGGTTAGAAAAGTAACCGATACATTCCTTGGCCGAATGCAAACAACAGCAACTTGCCCAACATGTAGAGGCGAGGGTAGAATTATTAAAGCCAACTGTACAACTTGTAAAGGAGAAGGCAGAAACTATATAGAAGAAACCATAAGCATTGATGTGCCAGCCGGTGTAGAAGAGGGCATGCAGCTTAGTATGCGTGGCAAAGGAAACTCGGGCAAGCGTGGCGGTTCTACGGGCGATTTAATTGTTGTGATTGAGGAGAAAGAGCACGATGATTTTACTCGAGATGGCAGAAATGTGATTCACGACCTCGCAATCAGCTTTCCCGAAGCTAGTTTAGGTGCCAAGCTTGAAGTGCCAACCCTCACCGGCAAAGTAAATATTAAGGTGCCCGAGGGCACACAAAGCGGCAAAGTGTTTCGTTTGAAAGGCAAAGGGTTACCAAGCGTAAATGGTTATGGCAAAGGCGATCAACTTGTACACGTGAGTGTATGGACACCTCAAAAATTGAGTAAAGACGAACGTAAAATGTTAGAAAAACTCCAAGATAGTGAGAACTTCGACCCCGACCCTACAAACAACCAAAAGGGCTTTTTCGAAAAAATGAAAGATCTCTTTAGCCAATAACGGCTATCTTCGGCATGCAAGCCTGGCTATGAACAGCATCATTCAATCATTTCGTTACCTGAAAGGGCACGAGTGGCGTGTAAGTATAAACGCGGTGCTAACTATCATCATTGCCTTTTTTGAGATTTTATCTCTCGCCTTGGTTGTGCCATTTTTATCTCTAATTTTTAATGAGAATACGACTACTGAGGTTGTTTCTAATCCCGGCTCATTTAGCCTGTTTCCGTTGAATGAGTTAAAGGGAGAAATTGAACATCAGTTTTCGTACTTCTTTTATTCTCTTTCTCAAAAGTTCACGCCAGTACAGCTCTTAGTTTATATCTGTGTATTCGTATTTCTCACGTTTTTAATAAAGAATTTGCTCATTTATATTAATCGAATGGTTGAGCGAAGCGTGTTGTACAACGTTGCAAAAGAGCAACGTCAACTTCTCTATGAAAAAGTGTTGAAACTGCCGATTAATCGGTTTTCTGAACAGCGCCGTGGCGATATTTTAACCCGCTTTTCAAGTGATATTCTAAAACTAGAAAGCTCTGTATTGAATGGTTTCATGTTGTTATTTAAAGAGCCAATTAACATTCTCTTTTATTTAGGAACCATGTTTTTGATTAGCACGAAATTGAGTTTATTCATCTTAATTCTCATTCCTACGCTTGGTCTCTTCATTGGCCAAATATCACGAAGCCTGAGGAGGCAATCGACCAAATATCAGGAAAAACTAAGCCTACTTACTTCTTATTTAGATGAAACCATGTTCGGTGCCAAGGTCATTAAGTCTTTCATTGGTGAACGGTTTTTAAATGAGCGATTTGCGAAAGAGAATTACGAGTTAAAGAGAATTCATAAACAAATTCATTTGAGGCGAGCAGCTTCTTCACCAGTCTCAGAAGTGTTAGGAATGGGGTTGGTTATGATTGTGCTGTGGTATGGCGGCTCACTGATTCTTACAGGTAAAGAAGAGGTGTTAAATGGAGAAATGTTGATTTTTTATTTGTTGCTTTTTTCGAGAATGATCACACCAATTAAGGCTCTCTCAAATCAATATAATGTATTGCAAGAAGGCCTTGCCTCAGGCGAACGTTTAGAGGCATTTTTGCAAGTAGAGGAAGAATTTCACGAATTACCTAACAAGACTGAAGAGATAGTTTTCGCAGAAAAGATTGCGTTTAATAATGTGGTTTTTCAATATCCTAATAGCGATAACATTGTACTTGACGAGCTAAATATGATCATGCCCAAAGGTAGTGTCACTGCATTGGTCGGTCAATCTGGTGCAGGGAAATCAACAATTGCAGACTTGTTGCCTCGGTTTTTCAACGTAACGAGCGGCAGCATTACAATAGATGGAAAAAACATTGACGAGTTTTCGTTAGCTGAGTTACGAAGTTTGTTTTCATACGTTTCTCAAGAAGCCATATTATTCAATGAAACCGTAAGGGAAAACATTGCTTTCGGCATCCCCAATGTGAGTGATGAAGATGTGATTGAGGCTGCAAAAATTGCAAACGCGCATGATTTCATTCAACGATTAGAAAATGGTTACCATACCAATGTCGGCGAGCGTGGTTCTAAGTTGAGTGGTGGGCAAAAGCAGCGAATAACAATTGCTCGAGCAATTTTGAAAAATGCGCCAATCTTAATTCTAGATGAGGCCACCTCAGCATTAGATACAGAAAGTGAACGTTTGGTGCAAGATGCAATAGATAACCTCTTAAAAAACCGCACTGCCTTGGTGATTGCACACAGGTTAAGCACGATTAAACATGCCGATAATATTTACGTAATTGAAGGTGGGCACATAGAAGAACAAGGCACTCACGATGAATTGATACGAAAAGAAAATGGCCGTTACCGGCGATTAACAACCCTTCAATCTGTTTAAAATGATTAGGCCAGAACAAGCAGCACTCATCATCTCAGTGTATAAAAACACAACAGATTTAGAGGTGGTTTTGCGTTCTGTCGAAAATCAATCAATCACTGGCTCTGGAGTTATTATTAGTGAGGATGGTGAAAGTGAAGAAATGAAAACTTTTGTGGAAAACTATAGAGGCAATCTATCTATACAACATGTCACTCAGCAAGATATAGGTTGGCGAAAAAACGCAGCATTAAATAACGCAATAAGAAATAGTAAGCAGCCTTATCTCGTTTTTATTGATGGTGATTGTGTACTGCACCCTAAGTTTATAGAAGAACACCTACAACGCAGCAATGAAAACCAAATTTTAGCCGGTAGAAGAGTTAAGCTTGGTCCGAAATTCTCAACGCGTTTACGCCGTGATGGGTCAGTTAATCGAATTACTTCTCGTTTCGTGCAACAAATCCCTTTACACATGATTGATGGCGCCTCTTTCATAGAAGAAGGCGTGTATTCAAAAGTGTTGGCGAGGCTAAAACAATCAAAAACGCTCAAGGGGTGTAATTTTTCTTGTTATCGTTCTGCGCTGCAAGCAATTAATGGCTTCGATGAAAACTACGAATTACCGGCTGTTGGAGAAGACACAGACTTAGACTGGCGGTTTGAGGGCTTAGGCTTCGAGATTAAATCTGTTCGGCACTTGGCGGTGCAATATCACCTACACCACAAAGAAGGGTGGCAAGATGTACGAGAAAATCTCGCGTATATGAAAGAAAAAATGGGGAGACAAGAGTTTGTGGCAAAAAATGGTTTGACTTAATAAATTGAAATTATGAGATTTGCATGCTCTTCAAAATTGATGTAGTTTTAAGGGGCAACAACACAATTCGCTATGCTCGCATTTATTATTTTCGGTACTAGAGGAATTAAATCAACAAAGAAAGAAGGCCAATTTCTTTGTCCGCAATGTGCCGCAGAAAGGCCTTATAAACACAAAAAAGTAACTCGTTTTTTCACCCTATATTTTATTCCGCTTATTCCTTTGGGGAGCGCCGGCGAATTTGTTGAATGCCAAACTTGCAAGGGAACATTTGTGCCGCGCGTGCTCGATTATAGCCCTAAAGATGACCAAAATGAGTTTCAATCTCAATATGAAAAAGCGATGCGACACGCAATGATATTGATGATGTTGGCCGATGGACATATTGATGAGGAGGAAAAGAACACCGTGCTTAACATTATCAACAAATTTGGCCACAGCGATATTTCTATGCAACAATTAGAAGATCTTATTCGTGAGGTAGAAGCATCAAGAGAGCCTGTTGAAAAATATTTGTCGAAAATTTCGCCTTCGCTAAATGAACACGGCAAAGAAATCATCATTAAAAGCGCTTTATCAGTAGCGGCTGCAGATGGAAATATCGACCCGTCTGAAATTGCAATAATCAATCAAATGGCAAAAGCAATGGAAATGTCAAACAGTCATTTAAAAGGGATTATGGCAGACTTAAGAAAAGAACCAGACTTCTCTAAAAACTAACAAGTAAAAAAATTGGTTAACTAAACTGGTTTATTGTTTGTTCAACCTTTCCTCATCAAAATTTGCCTGTAAAATTCAATCATTTCATCAACATATCTTTCAAGAGAAAACGTAGTTTCTATTCGCTTTCTGGCAGCTTTTCCATATTGTTCTCTTTTCTCCGGGTGATGATAATAGTCAATTATGCCTTCTGCAATCGCCGTTGAGTTTTTGCGGGGAATATGCTCCCCACTTTCACCATGTATAACAAGTTCTTCAGGGCCACCAGATTTAGTGACTAATACAGGCAGCGATACACTCATTGCTTCTTGTAAAGCTCTACTTAAACCCTCTAACCCTATGGTTGGCAACACATACATATCTGCGGCTCTCAAAAACGGCACAACGTGGTCTTGTTTGCCTAATAAGTGAATTTTTGATACATTTTTATTGCGGTCTTTTAATTCCTTGAATTTCTTAGAATCGCTATTGTCGCCAATTTGAACGAGATGAATCGGTAGCTCTGTTGGAATGTGATTCCATGCATCAAGCAAATATTCAACACCTTTCACCTTTCGCACCACCGAGATATTCATCACTACAAATGCATTTTCTGGCACACCAAACTCAGAGAGATTTCTCACTTCTTGTATTTCATCAAACCAAGCCACATTTTGGCCTTTGTAGATTTGAACTGTCTTTGGTTTTTGAAAAAATAATTGCGGTTTAATGTTTTGTTCTACAGTATCGCTCAAACAAATTAAGTAATCCATGAGCGGTGTGTTCATGGTCAGCATGTAGGTTGGGTCGTGCCACTGAAACCCAATGCCCTTGTAGCCCACATGTAAAACAGGTAAGCCAGCGCAAGCAAAGTTGCCCGTAGCCATCCATTTGTTGTGAAACGATTGAAAAATGTCGAACTCGTCATCTTTTAATAATTGCCGCAACCGACTGATGGCAGAAAAATCAATCTTTTTCTTAGGAAAAAATTCATGAACAATAATGCCAGCTTCTTTGAATTTTGAATTATAAGGCGTATTTGGGTTGGTAATAATTTCTATATCTACACCGCGGGCATGCAAGCCAAGCAACATTTCGGTGATGGAACGAATGGTTGTGACCGATTCATGTGTAAATACGCTAGCTAAAATTCGCAAAAGAGTATTTTTACTTCTGTTCACACAAAGTAACAACAACCTCAGCGGTAAACATGAAGTCGCCTAAGCTCAGCATTGTAAGTGCCACATATAACGATAGTCAGTTCGCACCTGCCCTGTATTCATCAATTCAACAGCAATTGGAGAAAGCAGAATGGGAGTGGATTATTGTCAATGATGGAAGTGATGAACCGCATGCAAACCAACTACATGAATTTGCAAAAGAACGACCCTGTACCTTACTAACAATTAAAAATTCAGGACCGGCAATTGCCAGAGATGTGGGAATTGCAGCTGCAAAATCTGATGTTGTACAAGTGATTGATGTTGATGATATTGCTTTAGTTGAAAATATTGAGTTGGGCTTACAAAAGCAACAAGAATGCCAGTTAGATATAGTGGTTGGGGATTGTATTGAGTTTTATGAAGATGGTACAGAAGATCATTATTGGCAGCGTGGTCCAATAGATGTAGCTGCTATGATTCACAAAAACCAGTGGATTATTTCTAACCTGTTTACAAAGTCGATTTGGGAAACCGTTGGTGGATTTACCACAAAACAAGAGTTTCCGACAGAAGATTATGTGTTTTGGACAAAGTGTATTGCTGCTGGCGCAACACTTGGCTACATAAATTTACCACTCATACGATATCGGCGGAAAGCCTTGGGCAGTAGAAATAGTAAGAAAAGGAGCTATGATGAAAAATTACAGCTTCGCCGTGCCTTACATCCACATCAGAAAGAAATTATCGAATCCAATTTCGGCGCGGAGGAGAAAAAACAATTACTCGCGGTGGTCAATGCAAAAAGAGGGTATTATGAAACCCAGAGTGGGAATTTTCAACTCGGCATTAGGTTGTTAAAAAAATCAATTTCTGATCACCCTAACAAAGGGCGGCTCGCTGAGATTTTATTGAAAAGTATACCGAAGCGGTTATTGAAAAAAGGGTTTGGGATTGAGCTGTAAAACCGAAATCACTTACTCGTTATGCCTGAAATTGTTTGCGACAACCATTGGCTAGTGTAGGTCAACATTTCTTCTGATATAGAATCATTATGAAGTTCGTGAAAACCACCTTCCCAAGCTTTCCAATTTATTTCGCCTTGCACTGTAGTTGCGAATGTTTCTGTACAAGTAAAGTCAGTGATTCCATCATGGTCGCCATGTTGTATAAGGGCAGGCACTGCTAACTTATGGTTAGATGCATCCATTATCCATGCCGCTCCGCTAAAAATGACCGACGCCATTTTTAAAGAAATGTTGGCATGTATGAGTTCGTCTGCTAAATAGGCGTTCACAACATCTTTCTTTCTGCTCAGGCAATCAATATCCAAACCATTTGGCAAAATGAACTTTGGTGCGAAATTGCTGGCGAATTTTCCCACGGCAATTTTCAAACCTGAGCTTGGGTTTGCCTCACCCAAAAACGGGCTAGTCACTATTAAAGCTTCGGGTAAGTTACCGCCTTGTAAACTGTAAATTAAAGATTTGAAACCTCCTAGACTGTGGCCGTAAAACACAATTGGTTTATTGGTTGTTTCTCTCATCCATGTGTACAGCATTTCAAGTTCATTCATCCATTGCAGCAGAGAATTAACATGGCCCTTTTTACCTTCAGAGCGGCCGTGGCCAACTGAATCAAAACCATAAATACTGTATCCCTGAGCTGCGAAGGTTTCAAACACATGCTCATAGCGGTGAATGTGCTCACCTAAACCATGTACAAAACCTATGGCCGCTTTCTCGTTTTCATGTTTTTGATGAACCCGGTAAATGGTTTGATCATATTCGTTTTGCCAAGTTGATTGTGTTAATGTAAGCATAGAAAAATGTAAGATACTATAAGATGAACAGTTTACTCAATTCAACCGGTCTGCCTTCATTTTCTAAATCAACCCCGCTTCTCGGCTAATCTCTAGCATGCGATCAAGAGGCGCCTTGGCGCGCAATCTTAACTCTTCTGCCATATGTATTTCTGGCAACTCATATTTCATACACAGGTATATTTTCTCAAGCGTATTGAGTTTCATATATGGGCAGTCATTGCATGCACATGTATCTTCTGTACTCGGCGCAGGAATAAATGTTTTGCCTGGCGCGTTCTTCTTCATTTGGTGAATAATGCCGCTCTCAGTGACCACAATAAATTCTTTGAACTCACTCTCTTTGCTAAATTTTAATAACTGGCTCGTTGAACCAATAAAATCAGCAATGTCTAAAATAGGTTTTTCACACTCTGGGTGAGCAATAATTTTCGCTTCAGGAAATACATTCTTGAGTTGTGTTATTTTCTCAAGACTAAAAATTTCATGTACTTGGCAAGCACCATCCCAAAGAATCATTTCCCTATCCAAGGTTTTTTCTAAGTAAGCGCCTAAATTTCTATCGGGCGCAAAAATAATTCCTGTATCGCGAGGTACAGATTCTACAATATATTTTGCATTACTAGAGGTACAAATAATATCGGTTTCTGCTTTAATATCTGCGGTGCAGTTAATATAAGAGATCACAACATGATCAGGATATTTCTGCTTAAAAGCTCGAAATTCTTCTGGCGGGCAGCTGTCTGCAAGCGAACAACCCGCTTTTAAGTCTGGCAATACAACCTTTTTTGTTGGATTGAGAATTTTGGCCGTCTCAGCCATGAAGTGTACACCAGCAAACACAATCATTTCTGCTTCCGTTTCTTTGGCTTTTTGTGCCAAACCTAAGCTGTCACCTATATAATCTGCAATATCTTGAATATCGGCTTCTTGGTAATAGTGGGCCAGTAGAATGGCATTCTTTTCCTTCTTCAGCTTTTCAATTTCTTCAAACAAATCAAGCGTCGGATCAATTTGCACATCTAAAAAACCAACACTCGAAATATTTTGCTTTGCTTCTACAATTTGTTCCATATAGTAATATTAATGAAAAGGAATAAAAAAATTTTAAAATAGAATCATCATCACTATCAGTGCTGTTAATTCGTGTAAAGAAATTAATGGTTTTATTTCTCAAATATGCAAACAACACTTTGAGGCAAATGATTCACAGTTTCTCCACAGCCTCAAATTTTGAGGTTCAAGAAGTTAACATAATTATTGCAAATTGTGAGTAAAGTAAACGGTGTATTTCTTTCCAAAAAAATGATGTGCGAAGTACAAAAAAAGTGGTGAAAAACCTGAGTATAAAAATCGAGTTATGAACCCTCTTTTGGCATTGCCTCGCGTATGGTAAAAAAAGAGAAAAACAAAACCAAATTTTCCTATTTTTTCAAACATGGTTTACACATTTTTTTAACATGATACTTTGTGATGAGGTTCAATCATTTATAAAAATTATACTTTTCTATAATATGTAAAACAGGAGATGTGACCATGAATTTTACTGACTTTCCTTTGGAAATGTACTTTCTTATCATGCTTGCAGAAATGTGCAAAAGCGGCCCATTTACTATGGTTACTTGTTTGTGGTTGTGGAAATCACTTTTTTCTATCCCCGGTCTTTCATAAGCATAAATATGATGACGATCTAAAATTTGCTCATAGTTTTTCCATTTGTGGAAATTCACCAAATTATCAGAACCCATAATAAGGTTAAACTGATAGCGTTCACCGTGTTTTTCACTTAAATAAGAGAGGGTGTCAACGGTGTAACTAGGTTTTGGCATACTAAACTCAACATCGGTTGCTCTCAGCTTATCTTCTTTATCAATTGCGGTTCTTACCAAATCTAACCGCTGTGCTTGCGCTAATAATGATGCCTGTTTTTTAAAAGGACTTTGCGGAGAAACAACAAACCAAATTTGATCTAGTTCAGTTTCTTGTAAAACTGTATTTGCAATAATTAAATGGCCAACATGTATTGGATTGAACGACCCAAAAAATAAACCTACCTGTTTTTTTTCTGCCATAATGGTAAAACTAACCCAAACTGATAAAAAAAATTTATCTTGCTGAAACACCTATGTAATCTATAATTCGGCAAGATCATAAAAAGAATAATTGATATTATACACTACTTTGTATTGCATATTACCATGTTTATGTTATATCTTTGTGTAACAAAAGTACCTTATCGTTCATCTAACGAGTAGAATTCTTTAAGATTAGTAAGACTTTTTAACGCAGAATAAAATGAGGACATGAAATTAGAAAACACCAAAATACAAATGCGCAAGGGCGTGTTAGAGTATTGTATACTCTCAATCATTGCGCAGCGAGAGGTTTACTCCTCCGAGATACTGGCCGCGCTCAAAGAAGCCAAACTCATTGTTGTTGAAGGCACATTGTATCCTTTACTCACCAGATTAAAGAACAGTGGCTTACTCGGTTACAATTGGCAGGAATCTACCGGCGGACCACCGAGAAAATATTATACGCTCACTGAAAACGGGCAACTTTTTCTCGATGAATTAGACAGCACCTGGAAAGATTTGGTGCACACAGTAGATCACATTACTCAAGCAGAAATAACAAACCATGAATAAAACAGTAAACATAAATCTTGGCGGCATGCCGTTCCAGATCGACGATGAAGCATTTGATAAGCTGAATGCATATCTATCTGCTGTGAAACGTAAATTCTCTCAAGTACAGGGGAACAACGAAATTGTTGAAGACATTGAGGCTCGTATTGCTGAAATGTTTCAAGAGAACCTAAACTCAACATCTCGAACAATTGTATCGATGACCGATGTTGAAGGCGCAATTGAAGCAATGGGAAAACCTGAGGAATTTGAGCAAGGTTTTGAAGAAGAAGAAAGCACCACAACAGGTAGCAGTAACTACAAGGTTGGCAAGAAATTGTTTCGAGACCCAGATGACAAAGTGTTAGGTGGAGTTCTTTCCGGATTAAGTCAATACTTCGGTTTAGAAAGCCCAACCTGGTTAAGAGTGTTTTGGTTAGCAATGCCATTTCTTGATATTGTTTTTGCCGGAATATCAACGTCATTTTTCTTGCTTACTTACGTCATCTTATGGATTGCCGTACCTAAAGCCAAAACCGCCACGCAAAAAATGCAAATGCGTGGTGAACCTGTCAATCTAGAGAACATAGAACGTAGTGTGGCATCGACTTTTGATGGGGTAAAAAAAAATTTAAGTGAAAACGGTTCAGCCCGAAACACCGGTCGTGATCTTGGCCATGTACTTGGCACTATTGCGGTTGGCGTAGGCAAGGTGTTACTCGCCCTATTCTTATTCGTAGGAGGAATGTTTGCCCTCGGCCTCATCATCACCTTCTTCTTTGGTGCTGTAGGCATGGGCGCAGCCGCTCCTTTTTTATCGGCAAACATTCTCGGCAGCGGTTGGATGAGCTGGGTTGGTATTCTCGGTATACTTCTATTGCTGTTTGCCCCACTGATTTTTTTAATCTTTTTATTACTCAAACTACTTTTCAAAACAAAAATTAACATGCCAGCTATAGCTTTCGGTACACTAGGCGCATTCATCTTGGGTATCATTTTAACAACTGTTACAGGAGTTAACCTTCTTAAAGATTTTTCTGATGGTAGCACTGTAAAAGAAACGGCCAACTTGCAACCAGCTTCTGAATTTTACCTTTTCGGTAATGAAGGAGATAACACATGGAAGAGTGACGATTTTACGATTGGAATTGATGAAGCTTTACTCCGTCAAAATGTAGAATTACAAATTGTGTCAACAAGAGACAGCTTACCAAGTTTAATCATTCACAAAAAAGCCAAAGGAAGAACGTTCGAGACGGCGAATCAAAGAGCGTCAGCAATTTCATATTCATACAATGTAGACGGCAACAACCTCACTTTTAACGAGGAGTTGGTTTTAAACAAAAAAGACCTCTGGAGGTTTCAATCTGTAGACGCCGTATTGCGAATTCCGGAAAACACGGTTCTTCATTTTGATGAAAGCGTGAGAGAAGTTTTAGATGAAGCCAAAATTCATGGCAACCATTATCACAGTTGGGAGCTTGTTGAAAAAGGTTCTTGGAAGTATGAGAATCAAGAGTTTTTTCCGATTGATGTAGAAGGTAATCGCATCATTCAAGAACCCGAAACAGACCAAGATCAATCTGAAGGTGAGTTTGACTGGGACGATGAAAACACCTACATAGATGTTGATGAAGACCCAGAACATGTAGAGGTGAAACTATTTGGCAAAGAGGTGTTTGAACTTGATGTGGCAGAACGCCACTCAGATGGAAAACCAAAAAAACTAAACATTAAAATTGGTGATAAAAAAGCTATAGAAGTTGATGTTGATGAAGATGGTGAAGTCACTGAAATAGATGAGGAGTAAACCTTTAACACAAACCAGAAAAGCTCTCTTTTAGAGGGCTTTTTTTGTTTAGGGTTGATGTTGAAAACTTACAAATTGGCTAAGCTACTGCGCCTATCTTTACTATTGTGTTCGCCATAATTGATATTGAGTCTACCGGAGGTAGCCCGCGCAAAGCACGCATCATGGAAATAGCCGTTGTTGTTCATAACGGTGAACGAGTGATCGAAGAATTTGCAACCCTAGTTAATCCACAAATAAAAATTGATCGATTTGTTGTTGCTCTCACAGGCATTAGCGATGAAATGGTTAGTGATGCACCAACCTTTGAAGAAATTTCCGAGAAAATTCTTTCACTCACTCAAAACAGAATCTTAGTGGCCCACAATGCCAGATTTGATTATGGATTTTTAAAACACGAGTATCGCCGACTAAACATTCGGTTTCAGCGCCCCAATTTATGTACGGTAAAAATGAGTCAGAAACTGTTGCCTGGTCATGCCTCTTATAGCCTTGGTAAGCTTTGTAAAGACCTTGATATACCTATCAAGAACCGTCACCGCGCCTTGGGTGATGCAGCAGCAACAGCGGTGCTTCTCGAAAAAATCTTATTCTCAGATAAAAAACACTTGTTAGATGACCTCTTAAAAGACGAACTCGAGTCAGCAACGCTTCCGCAGCACATTTCTGCCGAAGAGGTTGATAGACTACCCGAAGAGGTTGGCGTATATTATTTTAGAAATCAAAAAGGCCAAGCCGTTTACATTGGCAAGAGTAAAAATATTCGCAAGCGCGTTCTTCAACACTTTAATAGCGATACCGACTCAAAGCGATTTCGAGAAATGAAGGAGCAAATTCATAGTATTGATTATCAGCTTACCGGTTCAGAATTAGTCGCAGAACTTGTTGAAGCAGGAGAAATTAAGCGATTTATGCCTGAGTTCAATCGCGCGCAGCGCAGAAAAAAATACCGTTATGGTTTATTTTTATATGAAGATGATAATGGCTATCAGCACTTAAAATCTAGACTCCTTCACCCCGAAGAAAAACCAGTGTTACAATTCACAACCAAACGTTGGGCGGAGCGAGCATTGGTAGAGATTAGAAAAAAATACAATCTCACACAAGAAACCCGCATGCAAAACGAACCGCATGAGTATAATGCAAAATTGCAGCGGTCAATTAGTCAGTATCATTTTCCTGAGCCCAATATGCTTATTATTGATCAGGGGCGAAACTTTTTTGAGCAAAGTGTAGTGCAAATAGAAGATGGTAACTATGTTGGTTATGGGTTCTTTTCAACGGAAGAAACTGAGATTAGCTCACCAGCCGATGTGATTCCTTTTGTAGATAGAGACTATAACAACCCGAATAAAGAGCAAATTATTCGCAAATACCTCAGAAAGGCAAAGGGGCTAAAGCTAATTCCTTACGAACCAGAAGCCATTCTCCATGATCTCTAAAGAGATGCAGCTATATGTTGATTCCCACTCTACACCTGTGGATGAACAATTGCAACAAATAGAACGCAACACAAACCTGCACGTGTTACAACCACAAATGCTTAGTGGTGGCTTTCAAGGAAAAGTGCTTGAGTTTATTTCGCGCAGCATAAACCCAAAATACATTCTTGAAATTGGAACATTCACCGGGTTTTCGGCGCTGTGCCTAATAAAAGGTTTGGCTGAAAATGGGCAATTACATACCATTGATGTGAATGAAGAGCTTATGCAAAGAACGCAGTCTTATTTTGACCGCTCACCGTACGCCAACCAAATCACATTACATATTGGCAATGCCTTGCAAATTATTCCAACAATTGATTTGACTTTTGACCTTGTTTTTATTGATGCCGATAAGGCAAGCTATGCCGCATATTACAACTTGGCTGTGGAAAACCTAAGGCGTGGAGGTGTAATTTTAGTTGACAACGTGTTGTGGAGTGGAAAAGTGATTCATGACGAAAAAGATAAGAAAACACAACAGATGCACGTTTTTAATCAAATGGTGCAACAAGATGAACGCGTCGAAAATGTGTTACTACCCATACGAGATGGCATAATGTGGATAGTAAAAAAATAAGCAAAGCCAAAGCGTAGAACTTTACAATTGATGAAAATAACATTCCTTCTATTTCTTAGTTTGATCACAAGCATCGCGGTTGGGCAAACCAAAAAAGACTACATTTATACGTACGCAGAGTTGGCCGTTTCTGAAATGGAAGACAGTAAAATACCTGCGAGTATTACACTGGCGCAAGGCATTCTCGAATCAAGATATGGCACTAGTGAGCTGAGCTCAAAATCAAACAATCACTTTGGTATAAAGTGTCATACCGGTTGGAATGGCAAATCTGTAAAATACGATGACGATGCCAAAGACGAATGTTTTCGTAAATACACAAATGCCAAAGATTCTTTTAAAGACCATTCAGAATTTTTGAGCAAGCGTGGTCGCTATAGTGATTTATTTAAACTCTCAATTTTCGATTATAAAGGATGGGCAAAAGGCTTAAGAAAAGCTGGTTATGCGACAAATCCGAAATACGCCGACCATTTAATCAGGATAATTGAGGAAGAAAAATTGTATGTTTTTGACCGCATGAGCAAAAGAGAAGTTGGTCCATACATTGTGAGTTTGCGCAATAATGTAGCACCCAATGAGGTGTTTGTTGTAAAAGCAGAACCTCAAACTAACACAATTGCCACCCCTGTTGATACGGAAACACCAGATGTAATTGCTGTGCAAGGCGGACCGGCGGGTGCGCTAGAAGAAGTTGTAGCACAGTCTCGAGATATTTTTTCAGAGAACGACATTAAAACTGTGTTTAGTTTTTCAGGAGATTCTCCTGCAAAAATTTCAGCCATGTATGATATTCCGTTGCAACGGCTGTATAAATACAATGAATGGCCAGAATATTTAAACGAGTTTACATGGGGCATGAAGGTGTACTTACAACCTAAGCGTAGCAAAAGCCGAGACATCGCGCATCTTTATCATAAAGTGAAACCGGGCGAAACCATGTATCAAATTGCGCATCAATATGGCATAAAAACGGAGAAGTTATACAAGTGGAACTTATTGACCGAAGAACAGCGAGAACAACCGCGTGCTGGAGAATTAATTTCCTTAAGAAAAAAAGTGAATATCAAACCATTGCTTCGCCTTGCTGGTGATTCATTTAGTGCAGAAGAAATGGAACAACAAGGCCAAGATGATGCTGTCGAAACTAATTCTGAAGACGAGGATATTTCTGAAGTGCAACCAGTTGTTGAGAAGAAGCAAGTGACTCCACAAATAGAGCCCGTAACCAAGCCAGTTACCACTGAAACGAAAGCTGAGCCTACTGAAGATATTTGGGGCACATATCCATCTACAAATACGGCGGAGGATAACACAGAGCCAAATAATACACAAAACGACACAGTGACTCCACCACTTGAGGAAGAACAAATTAGCGGTCGATCAATCATCTACGATCCAACACCACCGGTTAATCAACAACCCGTTGAACCCTATGTGAAACCAGAGAATAAAGTGCAGCCGCGTTTAATTCCAACGCCACAAACCACTACACCAACGCCATTCCCTACACCCACAATCACGTACCACACTGTAAAAAAAGGCGATACCCTTTACGGATTATCGAAAAAGTACGGTGTGAGTGTGAATCAAATCAAGGAGTGGAATGCTATTCAAGGCAGCAACATTAAGGTCGGCCAAAAGCTAGTCGTCGGTAAATAACCTCCTCCATATTTTTAGGGATTGTGAATTTTACACATTTAATTTTATTATGATGTGATATGTCTTTTTGTACATTTGCTCTACCCAAAACGAAAACCCAAAACAAATAACCCTTGATCTGGAAACGCTTTAACCCGGCGTTTCCAGACCTAACTCTAACCCTCAAAACGAAACCTATGAAAATTCAGTCTACACATAATCAAGCCAAGGCAAAACGTTACATCGTTGTTTTGCCAAATGCAGATGAGTCTACAATAAAGCAAGCCGAAGAGGAACTAAGCGTTCAACTGGTTTCATCAGCAGAATTGAATGATGAGAATCGTGCTTTTCAAATAATGAGTAGCGATACTGGAATATTTTATAAGAACTTAAACATCGCTGTTGTTGACCATGTGCCTACGCAGCGTCTATCCACTTCAGTTGCAAACCCAAATAGCCCTGTTTTGTATTGGGAAGAAGAACGGGAGTATCGGATTGCAGATGGATTTCAAATTCTGCAAGAATTAAAGTCGCAAGCCCTAAACCTTACGAATAAGCTTGAACAGCTTGAAGCAAGCTTAGACTTGAAAGACCCGAATACCAATGACGAAACCGATGACACATGGAAAAACGCCACTTGGGGTTTATTGGCTAGCAACTTAACAAATTCAAAAGCAACCGGAAAGGGTGTAAAAGTTTGTGTTTTAGATACCGGATTTTATGCCTCACATCCAGATTTTTCAGATCGTGTTGTAGAAGGAAAGTCTTTTATTGCTGGTGAAAACTGGGATGACGATAGAAATGGGCATGGTACACATTGCGTGGGCACAGCCGCGGGCAGACACTCAGATGATGGAAAAAGATATGGCGTAGCGCCAGATGCTGATATATATGTTGGAAAAGTACTTTCAAACAGCGGTAGCGGAAGCACAAGTGGAATTGTTGATGCCATAGATTGGGCCTTGGAAAAGGGATGTAAAGTAATTTCTATGTCGCTCGGTGCCCCTACAAATGTTGGCCAATCACCCTCGCTTATCTTTGAACGATCGGGCGAAAGAGCATTAAATAATGGCTGTATTATTGTTGCTGCAGCTGGTAATGATAGCGGCAGACCAGGCTTTATGCGCCCAGTGAGCAGCCCTGCAAATTCAAAATCAATCATGGCTGTAGCCGCAGTAGACTCTGCAAGCAACATTGCTTCATTTTCTAATGCTGGCTTAAATAATTCTACAGGCGGAAGAGTTGATATTTGCGCACCAGGTGTTGATGTTTTTAGTTGTTATTCTAAAGATGCTGCGGGCGGTGTGTTGTATAAACGACTAAATGGCACGAGCATGGCTACGCCTCACGTTGCCGGATTGGCTGCTTTGTATTGGGAACAGTTTCCTAATGCTTCGGCTTCAGAAATTTGGCTGAAGCTTGAGAAACAAGCAAAAGTGCTCAATCACTTGCAATCTCGAGATATTGGTGTAGGTTTGGCGCAAGCAATCTAGTATGAAAGAACGAATCTACCTCGCACTTGTTGATATGGATTTCAAACTCACGTCTGAAATTATTGTACAACTTGAAGCAAATGAAATCGAAGTTGTGAAGTATATGGAAAACCTGGGCATCTTGAAGCTTAAAACCGCAAAAGAGCTTACCAGTGAAGACCTAGAATTCATTACACATCTTGAAGTAGAAGAGCAAATGCGCGCAATTGATGATAGTGAGTAATCATAAATGATTAAAACGCACTGTTCAAATTCCTGAAACCAACCCGCTCACTGCCCAAAGCTTAGTTGCTGCTCCAATGCATTACCCGATGTATGAGATTGACCGCATTTACATGACACACTAAATTCAACTTCTCTGAAATATCACTAAACGCCTGTTGTTTTGAAATACCATACTCTTCGAAGTTGTTGTTGGTAGCAAAAAACTCAGTCAACAATTGATGCATTAACTGTTCAAACGAAGCCATTTTTTCTCCGTTCTTACAAGAATCTATGGCATCAATCACGCCGTCAAAATCACTTCCCAAGGCAAAGAATTGCCACGGATCTCTGTCTAACCCGTGTGTATCTATTGTTTGTTTTGCCACTTTTACCATGTGTAATAGGTTATTTAAAAAGTAAAGCGCATCGGCAGTTTTTTGCATAAAAGTGTTCTGCACTTTCATTTTTCGAGCATCAACTTCCGAAGTTTTCAACGTTGGCCGTTTCATTTTTACATCGTAATAGTCTACTTGGCTGTTAAATTCTTGAACACTCACAACATCTGCTTCGGCGGCTGTTGTAAACGCCAGTAAGTGTTTTAATTCTAGTTCTGCAAGCACTTCTAAATAATGTGATTTGGAACCTCTTCCTAAAATTCGTTCATCAAATGATACGCCGATCAAGCCGTCAGATAACACAATTTCTTCCACATCTTCATCAAACAAATTAATTGTAGCCGGGTTGAATACGGTTTGCACATTGCGTAATTTTATTCCCTCTGGTCGTTTAAGTAAGAGGCTAAAAATTGGTTTCCCATCTACTTCTGTTCTCACCCATTTGTTACTATTCGCTAAACAGCGTTCTTTCCAACTTTCAAGCGATAAACCCGCCGCACCATTGTGAGATGCAAAAATAGGAACCTTGTAGCCTTTTTCTTTTCGATACTTGTAGAACTGCAGCCGCGCGGCCAAACTCATGTGCTTCACATCAATACAAGTTGGCGATGTAGAATGCAAACATTCATCAATTACGCGTAAGCCTGTTTCACTAATGCCAATTTCATTTTTGGGATAAAAGTGATGCACCTTTTTCTTGCTTACATTTTTCATTGAAAAACAATGGTTAGAAAGTGGCGATGGTGCCAAGTGCGTAATTGTAAGATAAAGCAGCCTGTGTTTACTACGCAACCCACGTAAGCGCTCTACAATCTCTTGGGTGGTATTCTCAAACTTGGGGTTATCATAGAGCGCATGGCCACCTTCAATGGCTAACACCAAGTTGATGTTGTTTAGGTCAAAATCTGGGCTATGATGACTCATCAAATGAACATTCTCTGTCTCTGCGGCAAATTCCAACTCTTCGGCCAAACGAACGGCGTACGGAAAATCCATGCGTTGCATACTTTCAAAATATTGTTTCGTGATTTGCCTTGGAAATGGTAATGAGAGTTTAATGGCCAATGGAAACATGGTGTACTTAGCCAATTCTCGCTCCATTGGCGTAACTGGGTTCACCACTAAAAAGTAAGAGGAATCACCCTTGCTCATTTGCTTGAGTGAAGATTGAGAGTCTAGCGCATCTTTTGCCAGCCATTCATCAATCCACAAAAATAATTTGTAGTTTATTTCTTTCCATAAACTCGGTTTTCCCTTCGCATTTAAGCCACTGGCATACTTTAAGAAAGGCTTTGTGCTTGGGTGGCAATGAATATCCACAAATCGTCGGCTCATCGTGTTTTGTTTCTACAAAGTAATGAGTTTTTTTACTATCTGCTTGATAATCTTTGTCTTAAACATGTTTAGACTCCATATAAACAAAAGAAATGTGTATAAGTGTTATGTTTTCTCTTAAATTCTGACTTAATTTCATCGCCAATAACAAACACACAAACACATGAAAAGAACGATCTTCATTTTGTTCCTATTGATGTCAGTCTCCTTAAGCACAAGTTATGCCCAGGAGAGTATATCGGGAACTGTTTATCTTGAAACCAACGATGAGGTAGGAGTTGGTGCAACTATCAGGGTAAAAAATTCGACAACCGGCGCTATCACCGATTTAAATGGGCAGTATTCCATACAAGCAAGCCAAGGCGATGTTCTGGTTGCTAGTTTTGTGGGGTACGCTACCCAAGAACAAACAGTTAGTGGTTCTACTGTGAACTTTGTTTTAGAGTCATCAACAACACTAGATAATGTTGTTGTTGTGGGCTTTGGCACAGAAAAAGACGAACGCTCGCTTGGTTATTCTGTGCAAGAGGTTTCTGCAGAAGACATTAATATGAATGGCCAGGTAAACAGTTTGCAAGCCTTACAAGGTAAGGTTTCTGGTGTTCAAATAAACAGAGCATCAGGCGCACCAGGCGGTGGTGTAGACGTATTAATTCGTGGAGTAACTTCTATGAACCCTACACGTGATAACCAACCATTAATTATTGTTGATGGCATTGTGATAAACAATGATGTGTTCGCTGGTAATGTTTTACCGAGTGCCGGTTCAAACTCGCCGAGTAGCCAAGAGCAGTTCTCGTTTGCTAACCGTGCAATTGATCTCAACCCCGAAGACATATCAACGTATAATATTTTAAAGGGAGCGGCAGCAACCGCACTTTACGGTCACCGTGCTTCAAACGGTGCAATTGTCATTACCACAAAACGTGGTAGAAAAGGCACGCCTAAAGTGAATGTGTCGGCTTCAACAAGCTTTAGAACCATTGAGCAAACTCCAGATTTGCAAACCACCTATAGAGAAGGTTGGCGAGGAGAGCCGAGGTTGTTATATAACCCTTCTAGCGAAAGTGGGTTCACAAGAGCACAGCCAGGAACGGTATTTTGGTCGTGGGGTCCCGAATATTCGGTATCTGACATTACCTTAGGAAATGGAGACCAAATTGACCTTTCTAACGATCAATTTTATAGCCCTTACGATATTTTTGATACGGCGAAACAACAGCAGATCAACGCCAACGTAAGTGGTGCAAATGATTTCATGAATTACTTCATCTCATTTGGAAAGAATGGGGAAGATGGAATTTTACCCGGAACTGATTTTGATAAAACAAACTTCAGAATTAACACTGGCTTTAATTTAATGGAGAATTTGAAATTATCAACTTCAATTGGCTTCACGGATTCTGACAGCAACCAGGCACCCGCAGGAGATAAGTCGGTAATGAGTTCACTTTCTTATTTCTCTGGCAGTTTCCCAATCAATGACTTTCAAAATTCTGACGGCAGCCAAAGAGACTTCTCATTCGGTATTATAGATAACCCGAGATACCTCTTGCAGAACAGTGATCTTACTTCAGAATTAACACGTTGGATTGGTAATGCGCAATTAGAATGGAATCCAACTAAAGAACTTTCCCTAACATACATGGCGCAAGTAGATACCTACTCAAACGATAGAAATCGATTTGTACCGCCTAATGTTGATTTAGGATCTGCCGTTGGTGGTTACATTACTGAACAAAATATCGGTTTTGATGGCATCGAGTCAAACTTTTTAGCTCGTTATACAAAACCAGTATCAGAAAAATTCACAACCAGTTTTATGGTTGGTAACCAATTTACACGCAGAGAAACGGATTATTTAGAGGCCCGAGGAGAAACCTTAAATGTTCCTGGCGTAAGAGCGCTCTCAAACACGATTAATCCTTTTTCTAGCGAAAGATTGATTCGCCAGCGAGATGTTGGTGTTTTTGGTGAGGCTGTTTTAGAGTATGATAACAATTTATTCTTAACGCTCACAGGGAGAAACAGTTGGCTTTCAACCTTGCCTAAAGAAAACAGATCATTTTTCTATCCATCGGCAAGCTTAGCCTATGATGTAACAAGCTTGTTTGACAACGTAGACAACTTTGACTTTGGGAAGTTAAGAGTGTCTTGGGCAGAAGTTGGTAAAGGACCTGAATTCGGTCAAATTGGCTCCTTCTTTATCTCTGATGGAGACTTTCCATTCGGTGGCACAGGTGGTTACCGTAGTGATATTAGCATCGGTGACCCGAACATTGTTCCGGAAGAAACATCGGCCTTTGAAATTGGTGCTGACTTACGATTCTTAGATGGCAGATTAAGATTTGATTACGCCTACTACACCAACCGCGTAAAAGATCAAATTTTTCCTGTGAGTACCGCACTTTCAAGCGGTATTGCTAGCTATGTAAGAAATGCAGGTGACTTTAAAACCTACGGTCATGAAGCCCTTTTGAGCTACCGCATGTTTGACAACAAAGACTTTCAATGGGATGCAACTGTAAACTGGTCTACTAATGAAGGTGAAGTATTAGACCTACCTGATGATTTAGAGAGTATCATTTTTGTGAGTTCTGGTTTTGCAGGTGTTACATCAGAAGTGCGTGAAGGCGACAAGCTCGGCTCACTATATGGCTGGAGATGGACTTACAACGACCAAGGTCAACGAATCATTAATGATAGTGGGTTTGCTCCAATCGATTTTTCTGAAAGACAAATTGCTGGTAATGCATTTCCTGACTTCATTGCTGCCTTTGATAACACATTTCGCTTTAAAGGCCTTTCTTTAAATGCGCTCTTAGAGTGGAAAGAGGGTGGAGATATTTATGATGCCGGTTTACGTAACGGAATTAGAAACGGTGTACGTGCGCTCACTGAGTTTAGAAATCAAGAAACCGTATTAGAAGGTGTTTTGGCTGATGGAACAGTGAATACACAATCCGTCACCATTGATCAAGACTACTATCGTAACTCAACAATCTATAACCGAGCTTCAGAAATTTTAGTACAAGATGCATCTTGGTTAAAGTTTAGAAACTTGAGTTTGACCTATGAATTAGATGACTTGCTTGCTGAAAAGTTGAGAGCAAATAACGTGTCAGCAACGGCAAGTGCAAATAACATAATTCTTTGGACTCCATTCGACGGGTTTGACCCAGAAGGCAACCAGTATAGTGCCGGTAGTAATGTTTATGGCTTTACAGGTCTTAACTTACCGTTGCCACAAACATATTCTTTTGGCTTAAACTTCGGATTCTAAAACAAACACAATGAAAAATATATCAATCATATTCAGCTTTATACTCATCCTAGGTTTTGTTTCCTGTGGTGATGATTATTTTGAAGTAAATGTTCCCTCTAATGCAGTTGAGGAAGATGACTTAAGAATGAGCGACCTTTTGGGGCCGGTAATTCACAGTACCATTCTTGGACAGTATTCTGTTGAACAGTCATTTGGAAATTACGCGCAATACTTTGTTTCTGATGGTGGCGGAGCCGCCGGCCTTACATCGGCCTCAGGGTTATGGTCAGAAGTGTACTTGTTTGTACTACCAAACATCAACTCGATTAAAGCCAAAGCCGCAGCAAGTAACGCTATTTATTACGATGGTGTTGCTGATGTGCTAACGGCTATTAATATTGGTATCGCAACAGACACTTGGGACAACATACCTTATACGTCCGCATCTGGTGGGGTTGAAAATTTGAGCCCAACCTTTGATGAGCAACAAGCCATTTACGATGAAATACTGTCTTTATTAGATTCAGCCATTGCCTCTTTCGGACAGGCTGATGCTTCAGGCTTAACACCAGGTAACGAGGACTTGATTTATCGTGGCGACATTGACAAGTGGGAACGAGCAGCATACACACTCAAGGCAAGATATTTACTGCGCCTTATGACAAAAGGTGTGGCTAGCCCAAGTGAGGTGTTAAGCGCAGTAAATAATGGGTTTACATCAAACTCTGATGATTTTCAAATGGATTTTGACGAGCGTAATTTAAACCCTTGGTACACAGTTGAGGTAGTTGCAAAATCAACTGGAAACTTCCATCATGATATTGCAGAACAACTTGTGAGCTCAATGAATGGAGATTATTTTCCCTTTGATGGTTCATTAGACATTGATCCTCGTTTGCCAGTTTTTGCTGACAATGGTGGCGATGCAGAATGGAAAGGCTACGTAAGTGGAGGCGAAGGTCTCGCTTCCGATGGCACAGAAGCCAATGCAGACTTTGCCGGAAACTCTTTCTATACATCGCCAAACTCGCCTTTGGTGTTAATCACATTTGCAGAAGCAATGTTTATTAAAGCCGAGGCAGAATTTTGGGCAGCAGGTGGTTCAACAACCTCTACGGGGAGTTCATCTGCAGCTTATGATGCTTACATAAATGGCATTATGGCTAGTATGGAAAAATTTGGTGTTGACGGCAGCGATTATCTTGACGATGATGCAATTTCAATGGGTTCGGATGATTTACGTCTTGAACACATCATGAAAGAAAAATATATTCATAATTTCTTGAATCCAGAATCATTTTCAGACTTCAGACGATACGATTTTTCTGACAATGTGTTTCGCGGCTTAGAACTGCGTGCGAACAGTGAAGATGAAGACCCTGAATTTGCCGGGCAATGGTTCAGAAGAGCCGATTATCCTTCTTCTGAAAGAAATAGAAACCCGAGTGTTGTTTCAGCGAACGAAGAATCGGTTGTTGTACCTGTTTGGTGGGATGAATAATTATTCTTGAACCTTCTACAATATAGCCTCGACATCATTGTCGGGGCTTTTTTGCGTTTTATGGAAACATGATAAATGTTAATCGGTAAGCGATAATAATAACTCAATATCTGCCTCTTCAAGACCGGCATGAATGACTGCTCGATTTAGCAACTTGCCTGTGTTTTTAGGGTATTCGTTTCTCCAAATTAATACGCCTTGTTTTTTGAAATGAGTAAATACGGTTTCTCTCTCATCATGAAATCTTAAAAATGGCAGAGAATGATGATGTTTGTATTTGTTAGATGGTGAAATGAGTTGCAACAGCTGCTCGAGGGTTTGTTGCTGTATACCCACTAGGCCAGTTTCAAAAGCTTTTAACAAGGCATAACATGCCGCTGGAGATGGAGGACTTGAGGTAGAGTAGCTTGTTAGAGTTATTAACTGTTCTTTTAGCTTTTGTGAACAAAGTACAATGCCCGCTGGTGTTGATAACCCTTTATTGATTGAACCACAAACGATAAACCCATTTGACGTGTATTGTTTAATTTGACTGTCTAACAAACCGAAACCGTGAGATGCGTCTATAACAATTTGTTGGCTGTTTTGCGGTGTGTTAACTTCCACCACTTCCACTTTAATTGGGTCAACCATATCGGTAGCAAACACTGAGTTGAAACCTTGTGATTTGACTTCAACGGATAAAGCTGGATGAGAAACGTTGCCATACTCTATACAAAAACCTTGTTTGGCAAAGCAGTTCATAACCGCTTGAGAAGCGGAGAAGCCATTTGAAAACAGAACACAAGCCTCAGCGTCATAATAAGAAGTAAAAAAATTTTCAAGAGCGCCATAAACTTCTAGCTGTGGTGTAGAGAGTGGCGAGCTGCCGTAGGTATGACCAAAGGTTTTAATTCCTTCCATAAAAAAGCGCTGAAACTCGGTTTCGTAAGCGAGATTCAAATAAGCTGTGGTTGAAAAATTGAGCAAGGTATCACCTTCATGGTTGATGATGTGCCGCCCATTGTGTGCTGTAATCTTCATGCGTTTCCCGAAAGTAAAGATTCTTGCTGAGGTTTGTGAAAAAAATGGCAACTTTGGACAAAGCAAAACTCTATGCAACGACGATCCTTTGAAATTCAAGATTATGTAGTCTCTATGGGTGGTTTGAAAAACCACACGTATAATCACGTGCATTTCAACTATTATGCAACCATCCGTTGTACCAAAGGCGATAATTTGATGTTGATTTATTTTTTAGCGCCAGAGAGTGAAATTCCAGCAAACTATGGCAATGTACGCAATGATGAACCCAGTTACGGCAGAATCTTCGTGCCCATTTCTCAACTTGATGCTTATGTAGACTTATTGAGAAACGAAAGTCCAGTGTACGCTCATGTTTTTGAGGATCAACCCGATTATATGGGCATTTCCACCTCTGAAGAACCCGTTGGCGAGGGCGAGTAATGGATTAAAAGGCTAATTCCGTACTTGAGCGACTTTCCTACCGTTTCAATTCATGCATATGTGGAAACCACCAATCCAATTTGTTGTAGCAACCAAAATCGAAACCTAACTTCTACACCATTCAAATTTGTTTAGTTTGAATAAATTTTGTACATTCAGTCTTTAAAACAATTTAAAATGAAACATTTACACCTTACACCTTACACCTTACACCTTACACCTTACTAATTTTATTTCTTGCATTAGCAAACACAATGTTTAGTCAAGAACAGTTTATTCAGTATGTTGAAAAACCACCAAGTTTTTCACAGAAGCAATCATCTTCCTTGACGAATCACCAATCTGAATATACAATTCCAATTCAACTTAATTCTTTAGAAGAAAGCGTTGTGGACAACCAGTTGCAAATTGATTTGCCTAACTTTTCATGCACTCCGATCTTTTCTTTTAGGAACTCACGATACAATGATGCAGATAATTACATTTGGTATGGTGAGATAGACACAGAACATGCTTCAAATTGTAGAGAAGGCACAATCATTTTAGTAAAAAAGAATGGGCGATATTTCGGAAATTTTCACATAGATGATCAATACTTTAAAATATTGTATGAAGGTGATGAATCATTTCTCCAAAAAACAACTACAGCTGCAGAACCTATTGATTGGAAATGTGATGTGCCAGAAGGTGATAGAAGTTTGATTAGCACAGACGGAGAAAACTTTACCCAAAGAGAAGGTGTGAACTGCCCAGAGCAAAATTTAATATCCGTACTGTTTTTTTATACCACTGAAGCACTCACAAGCGGTGGATTTGATAAAATAGAACAAGATGCAGAATTGGGAATTGCAGGTTTACGAGTGTCAACAATTAACTCAAGATTAAACCAAGACGATGTTGACTTTCAACTTGTAGGTTTAGTGCATCATACAAATTTTCAGGAGACAGCTTTCATGCGTGAGGATGTACAAATACTGGCGGTTGATCAATTTGCAAATCAACAACGTGATCTTTATGAAGCTGATGTAGTCGTGTTAATAACTCAAGGCGGCAACTATGATGAAGACCTAGCGGGAACTACAAGAGCAGTAAGTCATAACAAAGAAGACGCCTTCTGTATTGTAAAGTTAATATCTCAAGAAAATGAACACAGAAGAGTCATTGAGCATGAAATTTTACATACACTGAATGGTGCGCATGATGACAAATTTCCAGAAAGCATTTTTAATAGAGGTCACGTATTTAAAGCAGGGGATTGGCCATTTCGTATGAACAGATTTACGTTAATGACAAATATGACCTCCAAAAGAAGAACCCGCATTCACTACTTCAGTAACCCAAGTGTACAATACCAAGGCTCTGCAACTGGAACTTCAAGAAACAATTTGACGCGGTATATTCGAGATACTTCAGCTTTTATAGTAGCAAACCACTATCCAAATACTACTGCACCGTTTCAAGTATCTTTAGATGGACCTTGGGGGGCCTGCCCATGCTACTCTACTCGATATTACGCAAATGTAACTTGTGCCACTCCGCCTGTTGCCATTATATGGGAAACCTCTACGGATGGAACAAATTGGCAGTATGAAAGCAGTAACGAATATTTTGATTTTGTTCCACCATGTAATCAACAGTCTTTGACGAGCATTCGCCTTACCGTAACTGATGCAGCAGGCAGAGTAGAAGTTCGACAGAAAACAGTAGGTGCAACTCCAGGTAGTAGTGGTTGTTCTACTAACAGAACAAATGATCAAGCAAAAATAATTGCTTCCATTGCCCCCAACCCAGTAAATGATCAGTCAATCCTGACGATTCAAACTAAGGACTTCATAAATAAAACGCTCATTATTCGTATTGTTGATTCAAACGGCAACCAGGTTTTAGAAAAAGAAATTTTAGTAACAAATTATGAAGAGATTGCCTTTCTCAATAAATTTAGATCACAACGAATAGGAACGTATTATGTTAATATTTATGATGGCGATATGCTACTTAACACGTTAACAGTCCAAAAATTTTGATATGAAAAAATTAATACTTTTTACTATAATAGCATATCTTTTTTCTTGTGCTGCAGATGACAATATTCTCGATAATTACTGGGGCACAGTAAGTGCAGAAATAAATGGAGAACAATGGACGGCACGTATAGTCGCTACAAATAATGTGCTTAGTCATGACCTATTTAATATTGGTTGTGATGTATTTAATGATGAATTATTGAGGCGTGAATTTTTATTAATCCGTAGTATTCCTAGATCTCTAGGTGTTTATCAAGTAGCTAATCGTGACATTAATGAACTTGAAAGCACATATTCATATTATGAAACACTAGCTCTTGACGGAGATGTTGGTTGTGATTACTACGATTTGAACGATGAATTTGCAGAAACGAATATCGTGAATGTTACTCGTTTTGATGATAACGGAAGCTTAATTGAAGGCACATTCCATTTAACTTTTTTAATAGAAGATGCGATAAACAAGTGCAACCCCAATGCGCCAGATACAATCAAGTTTAGAAATGGTAGATTTCAAACACGTATCACGAGGTAACCAATCTCTAATTGAAGAGTTGTTCTCGCAACAACAGCTTTTCAACAATATGTCATTACCACGCAATTGCGAATTTCTCATGCGGCCTTAAGTATTTTACAAATTCAGTTTCAGCAACGCTCCCGTGCCAGGTCTGTCGGTAAATTGGGCAATGCCTTGTTCATTTAGCCAAACGCCTTCTGCCGGATCTTCTGACAATAAAATGGCACCATCCATATCAACATAGTCAAGTAAAGGTAACAAGTGCGCAATTGCAGAAATACCCACACTACTTTCTGTCATGCAACCAACCATTGTTTTTAAGCCCAATTCTTTTGCTTCAGCCAGCATTCTTCGAGCGGGCGTAAGCCCCCCGCATTTGGTCAATTTCACGTTTACGCCATGAAAATAGGGCGCGCACTTTGCTACATCGGTGGGCACCATGCAGTTCTCATCTGCAATAAGCGGCAGTACAGATTGCTTTTTAACAGCTGCCATGTCCTCAATGCTGGCGGCAGGTAATGGCTGCTCGATAAACTCAACGCCAAGCGGCTTTAGGCGCACAGCATTTTTAATGGTTTCATCGGCACCCCAACCGCAGTTTGCATCAACCCTAAATGGTGAATCTGTGACCGATCTTAATTCGGTGACAATGTTAATGTCTTCATCAGTACCAAGCTTTACTTTGTAGATTGGCCATGGCGTTTCAATCAACTTTTCTTTCATTTTTTTTAGGCTCGCAATGCCAATTGTGTAGTTGCTCACTGGAATATTCTCAATACTAAGACCCCAGAGTTCATACAAAGGCTTGTTTTGTAGTTTTCCGTATAAATCATTCGCCGCAATGTCAAAAGCACAACGTATAAAAGAGTTTTCGGGGAACCATAGGTCTAATTGCCGATAAAATGAATCGGGATTGGTGAATTCATCAAATCGTTCTACGTTGTTACGTTGAGCTTCTACTTCGGCAATCATCGCTTCAATGCTGTATCCGTAGTAAGCCGTTGCCACAGCTTCACCTAAGCCAAATTGATCTTTTAAGCCCAATTCAATAATCATTGTTGGCTGCACATCACGTGCCTCATGAGAGGTTTTAAATGTGTGTTTTAACGGCAAATCAAATTGATGGATTGTAAGTTTCATTCTGTTTTAAATTTTGATAAATCAGGCTCTGTGTTCTTTTTTCTAAACAGCTCGTGGTAATAAACCTGTCTGCCGAGCGTAGCTAAAAACGGAAAAGCCACTTCTTCGTATTCGTATTCACCATCATTAAATACGTCATTCTCATTCACCAAGAGTTGTGCAGCAAGAATAAACTCTACCTTATTTTTTGTGTCGATGATGTACGCCACGTCGGTTACAAAGCCGTAAGCAAACCCAACCTTGTTAAATATTTTGATGTGAGGCGGAATTTCATAGTCCTCACGCTGATCACCGAACATGAAGAATTTCACGTAATTATCAGGATAATCGTATTGGGGCCAGTCACTTTCATTTGGTAACCGACTCATTGTGTCCCAAAGAAATTGGTAATCTTCCTCTGCGAGATCAAATTGATTGTTTTCGGGCAATGATTCTGGAAACATGATTGTAATCATCATATTGTGTAAATCTTGCAGGCTGATGTAGTTTTTTTGGCTGAAATCGAAGGGTTGATCAATCACTTGTTCGAGGTTGTCATCCCAATAACCAACGCCCCGAACGGTTTTGTCTTTATCGAGTTGTTCAAATTGATAGGGCGCATGAACACCAAGGCGCCTATAAATATTTTGCCCACCTTCATAAAATAAAAACGGATTAATGTATTCATTTTCTACCCCGTCATACCCGCCAACCAATCGATGTTTAATCCTTGTTTTCGTAAAGCCCTTTTCTTTGAGTTGCTTGTTAATGTATCGCTGACCGAGAAATTCATACAATCTGTTGTAGGCATCATTATCGCTCACCAGAAATACCTTTTTAATATAATGCGCAATGGATGGTAAGCCATTTTGCGCAGTAGAATCAGTAAATACTGAAGTCTGTACTGGTCGGTCTGATTCAATCTTCAAGGTTGTATTCGCGTCAATTCCTAATTCTCGTAAACGTTGAAGCGCTAAAAATGCAACTGGCATTTTCACCGTACTTGCCGGATAAAAGTATAAGCGATCATCTACGCCAAAAGCTTGAGACCTAAAGGTCGGTGACTGATTCGCATCGCGATCAATTTGGGTATAAATAATCTGAACTTGATGCGCTGGTTTCTCAGCGATTCTCAACAGTTCTGGGTGTTTGAGTATATTCTCAAGAGTAGGCTCATGTGGCTGTGCGTTGCCTGAAAAGGCAAACAGACAGAGAAAGTAAAACCAAGCTAGAAATCGCATGGTTTAAAGTTAAGCAGTATAGCTGAATGTGAGTCTACTTCATGTTGTGATAAACTTCCATCACATCATCATCTTCTTCAATGAGTTCGAGGAGCTTGTTTACCTCTTCTTGTTGCTCCTCATTAAGGGCGATGTAATTTTGCGGAATACGCTCAAAACCACTTTCAATAATTTCAATTTTTCGGCTTTCAAGCTCGCTCTGTAAGGTGCCAAAATTTGTAAAGCCTCCATAAATCATGGCCACTTTTCCCTGATATTCTGCACCTTCTTCAGCTTCATCTTCAAACACCTCTTCTACACCAAAGTCAATGAGTTCAAATTCTAGCTCTTCAAGATCAATACCGTCGGCTTGAATTTTAAAATGGCACTTTCTATCGAATAAATAGTCAACCGAGCCACTTTTACCTAAGCTACCTTCTACCTTGGTAAAGTAGCTGCGTATGTTGGCTACGGTGCGGTTATTATTATCAGTAGCAGTTTCTATGATAACGGCAACGCCGTGCGGTGCGTAGCCTTCGAAAAGCACTTCATCAAAGTTTTCTTTGTTGTTCTTATCGCTGGCTTTTTTTATGGCGCGCTCAATATTGTCTTTCGGCATATTAACGGCCTTGGCATTTTGTAACACCATGCGCAGGCGCGGGTTCGCATCAGGGTCGGGGCCGCCTTCCTTAACCGCCATGGCGATATCTTTTCCGACACGTGTGAATTGCTTGGCCATTTTAGACCAACGTTTCATTTTTCTTTCCTTACGAAATTCAAAGGCTCTTCCCATGGGTCAAAATTAAGAAATGGAGATGATTTTGCCTCGCTCAATTCTCAATCTCTCGAATCACTCTTGCTGGGTTGCCGGCAATAAAAACATGATCACCGAATGATTTTGTAACCACCGCACCTGAACCAATCACCACGCTGTTGCCTATAGAAATGCCCGGATTTAATACAGCGCCGCCGCCTATCCAAACGTCTTCACCAATTGTAATTGGTTTGCCTAACTCTCGCCCGCTGCTCCTTGGCTTGGCCTCTAAAGGGTGCGTAGCTGTAAGAATAGATACATTAGGCGCAAGCATGGTTCTCGAACCAATGGTTACCTTACATACATCTAATATGCAAGTGTTAAAATTCATGAACACATTTTCGCCAACTTCGATGTTGCTGCCATAGTCACAGAAAAATGGTGGCTCTATCCATAATCCGTTGCCAGCCTTGCCAAATAATTCATATAACAATTGGTCTCGCTGTTCTTTTTCGTCATCGTGCAAAGAATTTATTTTCTGAAATAAAAGCCGAGCGCGTTTTCTTTCAGCAACCAACTCTTCATCTAACGGGTCATAAAGCTCTCCGGCTAGCATACGTTCTTTTTCTGTCATGCTTCTTTTTTTCTAAAAGTAGTAAAAAATCAATTTGATGCGCATGAGCCATCCCTTAACTTTGTAAAAACTCAATCTACAATGGCAACATTAAAACCAGGCGTAATTTACGGTGAAGATTTAGCGGACCTGTTAAAACACGCAAATGATAATAATTATGCGCTACCTGCAGTAAATGTAGTTGGCACAAACTCTCTGAATGCGGTATTAGAAACTGCCCGCGAGGTAAACTCACCAGTCATGATTCAATTCAGTAACGGTGGTGCTAGCTTTTATGCAGGAAAAGGGTTGAGCAATGATGATCAGAAAGCTGCCATTGCAGGCGGAGTTTCTGGTGCGTTGCATGTACATGAAATGGCCAAGCATTACGGCGTTACCGTAGTATTACACACAGATCATGCAGCAAAAAAATTATTGCCATGGATTGATGGTTTGCTTGATGCTGGGGAAGCTTTTTTTGAGAAAAACGGTAGACCGCTGTACAGTTCTCATATGCTTGATTTGAGTGAAGAACCGATAGAAGAGAATATTGAAATTAGCAAAGAATATCTTGCCCGCATGGCGAAACTCGATATGTTTATTGAGATTGAACTCGGCGTTACTGGTGGTGAAGAAGATGGTGTAGACAATACCGATATAGATGAAAGCAAGCTATACACACAACCAGAAGAGGTTGGTTATGCGTATGAGGAGTTGATGAAGGTGAGTCCGAATTTCACCGTAGCTGCGGCTTTTGGAAATGTGCATGGTGTTTACAAGCCTGGTAATGTGAAACTTACGCCAACTATTTTACGCGACTCGCAACGCTTTGTAGAAGAGAAATTCAACACCGCTGACAATCCCATCAATTTTGTATTTCATGGTGGTAGTGGCAGTGAGCCAGCAAAAATTACCGAGGCAATTGAGTATGGCGCAGTAAAAATGAATATTGATACTGATATGCAATGGGCGTTCTGGGATGGTCTTAGAGACTATTACGTTGATAAGGAAGCGTATTTGCAAACACAATTGGGTAGTCCTGATGGTCCTGATTCTCCGAATAAAAAATATTACGATCCTAGAAAATGGCTACGTGTAGCTGAGCAAAGTTTTGTAGAGAGATTGAAGCAAGCCTTTGCCGACTTAAACTGCATGGATCGGAACTTTTAAGCGAAGTGCTTTAGGTTTCTAACCTCATCGGCAGATAAATAACGCCACTTGCCTCGGGGCAAATTCTTTTTGGTTAAGCCGGCGTACATCACGCGGTCAAGCTTTTTTACCTCGTAACCAAGACTTTCAAATGTGCGGCGCACAACGCGATTCCAACCAATGTGAATAAGGAGGCCAACAATATTGTGATTGTCCGCATCTGGCCGAGCAATTTCATCAACGAGAACGTTGCCTTCTTCAAGCTCCACACTTGAAGACTTGATCAGTTGAAAGTGATCTTCAGATAACTCTTTATCGAGGGTGACTTCATAAAGCTTGCGTATTTCGCCACTTGGGTGGGCAAGTTTTTGCGCTAAGTCGCCATCATTTGTGAAGAACAATAGGCCTGTTGTGTTTCTGTCGAGACGGCCTACAGGATAAACTCGCCGACCTTTGGTGGCTTTAGAAATCAAATCCATCACCGTTTTTCTGCCTCGTTCATCATCAGTTGTGGTGATGAAATTTTTTGGTTTATTGAGAAGGATATACATATTGTTCTCAGGTTTCACCAATGTTCCGTTATACTTTACAACATCATCTTCCTTCACCCGATGTCCAGGCTCAGTCACCACATCGCTGTTCACTGTTACCTCACCGTTTTTTATGAGGTCATCGGCTTTCCTTCGAGAGCAAATTCCGGCATGAGCGATGTATTTGTTCAGACGAATTGTCTGTTCTTGTTGATCTGTTGACACGAGAGTAAAAGTAAACGGAAGAGTTTAATCTTAAATCAACTTTGCCCAAGGCTCAGCCATTATACTTTTTTATAAACCTTCTAAAACTTAACTTTTAAGCCAGTCAAGAAATTAGTGCCGGCTTGTGGATAATAGTAGTTCTCATAAATGGTGTCTCCGGCAAACTCATAGCCAAACGTGTAGCCATTACTCTCGTACTCGGCATCAAATACATTATTCACCAACACATTTAATTCAAATCGTTTGAGTTGTGGTGCAAGCCTCCTCAAGTTCACGGTGGCATTGAGGTTGTTTACGTAATACGCATCTATTGACCTAGAATTGGTGGAGGTGTTGTCTAAAAATTGCTCGCCAACATACTTGTTTTGAGTAGCAACTGAAAAGAGCCCATCTGGTTCTGTGTATGAGAATGTTCCACCTGCAATTACATTTGGCGACAGTGCCAAATTCGTGTCTTGATGGTTGATTTGCTCGAAACCTAAGAAACTAAAGTTTTCGTCATACAACTCTAGGTTTTCGGTGAACGAGTTGATTTTATTTTGGCTCAGTGTGGTGTTTGCAGAAATAGCAAACTGGTTCTGGTTCCCAAACCGGAGGTTACCAACTAACTCAATACCGGCGCGGTAACTATCATCTACATTCACTCTGGTATATTGACCAACATCGTTAACGCCACCTGTAACGGCTAATTGGTTCTTATAATCCATATAATACAGGTTTACAGAGCCACTGTACTGAGAATATTGTGGCTCACCAAAAGAGTAGCCGAGCTCAAAATCATTGAGTTCTTCAGGAACCGGTAATAAGCTTGCCGGTGAATCAACAAAATCACTGCGATTTGGTTCTTTCTGTGCCCGCGCAAATGATAAATAAGCTGCGTGATCATCATTCTCGTAAGAAAGACCAACTTTAGGATTAAAGAAGTTAAAATTTTGATTTTGCGGCAATTCTTGCACTTCGCCATTGCCATTTAATGCCAAGCCAACAAAGTCGTAATCAACAGTTCTGTATTGAAGATCAACAAATGGCCTAAGCACACCGAAGCCATCACCAACGCCAACATCGTAGGTGTATTTTGCGTAAATGTTGCCATCATTCTTCTGGGCATCATTAAAGTAATAGTTTTCGCCAATTGCAGTTTGCGGAACAAACTCACCTTGAATTACCTCACCAAAATGATCACCTAAATAGCGATTATAGCCACCGCCAATTTTGAGGTAATGTGCCTCTTCAACAAAATCAAGGGAGCCTACAAATCCATAAAAGTCATTATCTAACCAACGGCGACGAACCAAGTCACTGGTTTCGCTAAACGCTGAGGTGATGCCATAATTCCCTAAGAAATCTTGCTCTCTAAATTCTTCGAAAAAGCCACGACCAATAGTGTAGTGCAAGCCAATATTAGCTCGTAGGTTTTCTCCAAAGCCTTGGTTGGCCAAGAGTTGGAAATGCTCCTGACTGTAATCGTCAACTTGATTTTCATAGGTGTAAGGATTAAACCTACGATTTGTGGCTAGAATGTCTTCACGAACACCAAACCATGCTTGGTATGTTTCTTCATGCCCTTTAAAAGTGACAAACTTGATGGATCCGCCTGTTGCATAATTTTCGCCATATTCTTTTTTTGCTTGTAAGAAATATGATTGGAGGTCGCTACTTGCTCTATCGATAAACCCATCACTTGTAATTTTTGAAAGACGCCCGTTTGCACTCCAGCCGTTTTGCTCGCCAGTGCCAAATTCTATATTGTTTTTCCATGTGTTGAAAGAGCCAACGCCACCGTTGTATTCTCCAAACGCGTCTTGTTGAATGTCTTCAGTTTCTAGGTGTAATGATGCACCGAATGCGCCCGCACCATTTGTTGAGGTGCCCACACCACGAACGAGTGTGATGTTACCGGTTGAAGAGGCAAAATCTGGCATGTTAACCCAAAATACGCCTTGGCTCTCAGAATCATTTAGCGGAATGCCGTTGATGGTTACATTCACACGACTGGCATCGCTACCACGCACACGAATACCTGTGTAACCTACGCCTGCGCCGGCATCGGAGGTGGTAACCACTGATGGCATTTGGTCTAGAAGTACGGGAATGTCTTGCCCGAGGTTGATTGATTCGCGTTCACCTTGTGTGCTGGTATTTTTTGTCACAGGATATTTATCTGACACGAATACAGGTTTGATTCGATAAGATGGGTGAAGAAGAATAACCTCTTGATCCATGTTTTGAGTGCTTAATAGAACGAAAAACTTTTCAGACTCGGGTAGTACAATAGCAGTGTCAGGAATAAGGCCAACAAATGAAACATTAATTTGCATTTGTGGTTGTTGCCCGGTCAGGGTAAATTCACCTTCCAGGTTTGTTATGGTTGCGTTTTCTGTATTTGCTTCTCTTGCGATTGCACCAATTATCGGCTCACCATCTTCATCAATCACTTTACCAGAAAAGGTGTATTGCGAGAAAGTAATTGTAGCCACAAATAACATACAAATTGTGATGAGGGATTTTTTCATATCAATAGTTTAGAAACGTTGAATTTCTGTTTTATAAACCGTAGTTGAAATGAAAAGGAATGCGCTGAGAGCAAGCGAATTTGTTTTCCCTACGCCGGTATGATCCGGATCAGGTGCAAAGGGTGAAGTCTCAGTCTCGGCTAAGCCGAGACACCCCTAAACATTTCTACGGCGAAGATACAGCGGAAGAATGATAAGAGACAAGATGCAAGAATGGAGAATTAAGATTTGAGATTTACGATTTTTGAATTAATCTGATGATGAAAAAATGATCATTAGAGTAGAAATATTCTTTGACGTTGTATATAAATGTAATTGATGCAGACGAGCCAAGCCCCGGAGGGGCGACACTTGGGTAGTTGTTATTGTTGCAGAGTTAAAACGAGCCCTGTAGGGGCGAAATGGTGAGAA
>ENA-ORXM01001204-ORXM01001204.1-marine-metagenome-genome-assembly--contig:-NODE-1204-length-37762-cov-4.369749_pt1 | contig 37762 bp, 46 predicted proteins | sample MGYA00237867_ERZ511480 | MGnify/ENA primary metagenome ERZ511480 (study PRJEB26309, sample SAMN06266103) | marine metagenome | isolation source: Algal blade | place: United Kingdom:Sidmouth, United... | reverse complement strand
TCGAATAGATAGGGTTCGACAAATCTTCGTTCAAATCGAAGAGCCAAACGACCGACCCATTGATTGAGGTAGAGGCGTCTGAGCGAACCAAATTTATTTCCCAACATTTCCCGGTTTTGTAGGAAACAAAGATTTCGAGATTGAAAGGTGAAAATATGGAAAGAGTTTTTAACAGTTCTTTCCAAGAAGATGCAGTGATCACAGGAATTCTCCAAGGTTGTTTACTAAGATTTTAGGAGATGGAACAAGTGAGTTGAATTTGCGAAATAGAAGATGAGACATTTCATGTTCATATACTAATCTTCGAAAGTTATATTTTCTTTTTCCTCTTCGAGAATTTCGATTTCGCTTTGGACGACATTCATGGTAATTTTGGTACATTAACATTTGAAAGTTCCTCCTTTGTTTATACTGAAGAACCACTTTGACGGTTGGTCGAGTTTCGAAATTGGATGGTTTAGTTTGGGATGGTTTCTTCGGGTTCCGGAGTGTAGATGTGGTCGGGGCGGTTGTCAGGGTCGTCGAAGCCGCGTTGTTCGGATTCAGAGTTGGTTTCATAGTCGATGAGGATTAGTTCATACATGGACATTGGTTTGGTCTTTCTGTTTGGGGTTGGAGGGGGAAATCTTGGCGTTAGGAGAGCGCGGTTCCGAGGAGGAGGATGGAAAAGAGGAAGACTGTAATACCGATGCATCCCAAACACTCGTTGATTGTTAGTGGTGTGGGGGGAGATGGGGGTAGGTCCATGCAGGTGTCGCAGTCGTGTGGGAGGAGTAAGTGAGGGCAGAATGTCATATCAAAGCTCCTTAGGTGAGTTTTACTACATATCCGGCAGCATTCAAGAGCAATAGAGCGGACCATCCCGTCATAGCAAAGAAGATGGTTCTCAACAGCGTGTTTAGAAGACTACTCCTTTCCCAGATGATAAAAAGAAAGCCAAAAATCAAAACACAGGTGGTTAAGAAAGGTGGTTCTCCTAGGATACAGCTTCGAAAGGAACTTCTTCCTCATATGTTTTTGCAGTTGCCCATGCCCGGTCGATATCGCAGGTCAAGACACCCGCTTCAAGCAATTTTCTGATTGGGTCTCCAGTCTTTTCGATACTTGTGGTAATAGACTGACATGAACCGTGTTTGACTTCGATCATAGTGACGTTGCGAGAACGGACAGTACCATGACTTTCACAGAAATCTTTAGCGTCTTTGAGACCCCAACCCGTAAGAAACTTGATGAGTTTGATTGCTCGAATCTTCTGGGATGATTTCATGAGGAATTCGATGTTTCTCGCGGATTCTTCCGAGATTGAGTTAGGAATGAGCCAAGACTCGAAGTTTTTGGTAGCGTTCGTGTATTTTTTGAATGGGCAAGATTTCCGTTTACCGATTGCGTTTTCGAATTGTCCAAAACTCATAACCGAAAAGCCTTCTGCGAAAGACGGGTCTTCCAGAAGTTCGCGAAGATCGTCAACGTTTTTGAAAACGATAATAATATCCCATACGACATCGTTAGCATCAGTATGATTCATGAAAACTTTTTCGATCAGTGGACCATTCAAGGTGTACATTATAGTTCTCCTAGGTGGGGTTCTTGGGTGGGAATTAGAGGTTCTTGACGATGAAGAAGCGATCACAGGTGAGAAAGTCTTTGTCGACTCCAAACATGCTTCCGGGTTCGTTCGTAACTGCGAGACAATCGGGAACCCAGTCGAAGTGATGGAAACCGTTGTTTTTCCAGATGTATGCGCCGATAATATTGTGGTTGGTGAACGGTTTTCCGGAAATAATGGCTTGTGCCAGAGTGATATATTCAATCTGCTCTTCCGCGCGAATGAACCGAAAAGTGTGATGTTCTTCATTATTACCGGTCTTGAACATGTCCCACATACCGGAAGCGTCTTCTACACGAAACGATTCCATAGGATCAAGAGATTTGAAGCCAGCATTGATAACACAGCGAACGTAATCGCCTTCGTTGAAGCTGAAAGGTGCACGATTGTTCATTAGAATCTCCATTAGGTTTCTTGGGGTTGAAGAAAAGTGACAAACTAATATTGGGGAGGGGAGAATGATTCCCATGTGGGGAGGGGTCATGGACCGGAAGTGGACCAGTTGCTATACCAAAACTGTACCAATTTGATTCACCGAAAATCGATGAATCTGAACTTTTAAATTCGCTTTAAATCGAACGGTATCCGGGTTTTAACGGCCACTGATCAACTACAAACAATGTTCAGGCATCATGAGGCATTTGAAATTGGAGGGGGTTCTATGGGGCTTATTTCAGGGCTATTGACGAAGTGTTTTTTGGCTAATTTAGGATTCGGGTTTCAATTTGACGAGACAAACGACGTACATTCGAGGAAGATTCTTGTTGTGTTTGGTTTTTTGATTGGGATAAGCATGAATGTCGCAGGGTCTTGAGCCGTAGGGTATTGTTTTGATGAATTGATGATCTTTTTTTTGCAGTATGATAGTCTTGAATTGTCCAAAGCTGCGCTTGAAACGTACAAGCAATTAACATTTGGAGACATTGGCTCAAAATTGTCATGTTCGATTCTCCAGTTTCGGAATTCCGACGAAATATAGTTCAGTCAAAGATGACAAAGGAAGTTCTTTTACTTTAGGATAACATCTTTTAACCATCTCACTCTTCGTCTCTTCGGGTTTTGACATAACATTCTCCTAATTTGCGAAGTTTGCGCCGTTTGAAGGCTGAGGTTTTCAGGTTTTGTCGAGGTTCATGGCGTATTTCAGCATATATTCATACTGATTGATTCTTTTCATTTCATCGATCGTGACTTGTTTTGTGTTATAACCTCTGCCATTGACAAAATCTTCAATAGTTTTTTCGGATTTTGATTTGTAAAATGTCGGGGCAGAATCGTGTCCTATGTCAAACCTTGCATAAAACATGAATTATTCCTTTTTGTTTGAAAATTCAGGCGTCCAGATAAACCATGGCGATGCGAAATAGAAGAGAAAAAGTACCAAAGCACAAACCAAAAGTTATGATAATTCTATCAATGTTACCATTTTTGAAGTCGAATGACGAGGCGCAAATCAATGAGGTAACAAAGAGACTGAGTTCAAAGATGATGGGATTCATTCCATTCTCCTGTTGTTAAAAAATGTACAGAGTGGATCGTCAAGGAATCGAACCTTGTCTAAGATTGTTATGAGCAATTCGTGCAACCTTCACACTCACGATCCACACTGTACACTTGTTTCTGACTTAGAACATCCAAACGAGTAATCCAATTATGATTAAAGCAACAGTTACTCCATAAGACATGAATATTAAAATAAGCCAATAAACACCGTCACGAATCGACATATTTTTATGAATTTGCATAATTATTTCCTTTTTTAGATTGAAAAAGATTGGTACGGGCGGAGGGACTTGGAAAGTTCTTTTATGTTGACATTGTCTTATCTTTATAATATAATTATATATTAACTTAATATGAGGAATTGACTACATGTTACCTGAAAATGCATTATTTAAAGAAGAAATCCTAAACATAGTAAAATCACGAGAAGTATGTTTGCCTATGAAATGTTTACAATGTAGTATTATTTTTACTATATCAAAATACAGACTAAGACATATATTAAATCCTAACCATAGAAGTTCAGGTAAATTTTGTAGTGCTAAATGCGCTAATAAAAATAAAGAAACTTTTATTTTAACGAAATGCGATAACTGCTCTATAATTTTTAAAAAAACAAAAAATCAATATTTAAGAACGTCGAATCATTTTTGTTCAAACAGTTGTGCGGCGACAATAAATAATTCTCTTAATAAATCTCCAAAGCATAGATTATGGGACATGAGTTGTTTAGATTGTGGAATTAAAATATTCGCATCCGATTCTTTTTGTGAAGATTGTTGGAGAACAAAACCTAAGAAGATGAAAATAACATCTGAAACCAGATTAAACACTTTACAAAATAGAAGTAGAAGATTAACTGTACACGCTAGAAAAATAATGAAAGATTCTATTGAAGAATGTAACTTTTGTAAAACAGAAAACTATAAAGACTTGCAAGTATGTCACATCAAAGATAAAAAATATTTTGATCCTATGAAACATACGGTTGGTGATGTTAATAACAAGGAGAATTTAATAGTGTTATGTAAATCGTGTCATAAAGAATTTGACAAATTACCGCTAGCTGATAAATATAAAAAAGCTGGCGATTCCTGTAGGACTTGAATCTACGACCTCAAAATTAGGAATTTTGCGTTCTATCCTGCGAGCTAAGGAACCGAACTTTGTTAGATGTTGAAGATAATTGACCCAAGTCGATTGCCAGAATCGTCGAAGATTGGCATTTTCCTAGGAGCAAGAAATCTTAGGAGAGGATAAGACTTGCGAAAATTGTTGATTGTTGTGAATAATCGAGATTGGACATGTTTCATCACGGTTTACTTCGTTGCTTTCGGTTTTTCGCATTTTAAGAGACGCGACGTCATGTCAGTTCCCTTGTGAACCGCCACAAGTTCATTATCACTGAATTTTATCAGTTCCATTTCCCATTCGTACATAATGTATGAGATATCAGCAGTTGTGTTTTCGCCAAAATCTTCGACCTCGATATCTGCGTAGTCTCCCGTAAACAACTTGCAATGAAAAACTTCGGAATTCGCATGTGCAGGATTCTCTGGCAGAATCATGAAAAGTAATACCCAAATTGCAAGGCCGATGATGAAACACAGATTATCTGCGATGCTCCTCAACATGTTAAAACTCCTCAAGAATGATGAACAAAAAGGGACTCCAAACATATTTGCTCGGAATCCCTTCGACGATCAGGCTGACATTGGCGACTTGCCGGAGTTGGCAGCTTCCCAATCGATAAACATTTGGATGACCGGATTTTTGGGGTTTTCCACGGTGAACTTGAATCCGTGGAGAGGCGTTGCGGGTCGATCCATACGCTTGGGCATCATTCCTTTCTGGGAAATTCTCCGGGTACGATCATTGAGAGACGCGAGGAAGTTATTGGATTGGGTAACAGCCATGTGAAGGCTCCTTGAATTAAGTGAGATTGAGAAAAGCGACAGATTCTAACTGCAAAGAAAGAATCTACCAATCAGTCAGGAAGCGAGGGAGGCGGTTTCTCGCTGTACATCAGCGTTCGGGAAGTACCGAGTCCCCATATCCACACCAGATGCCGAAGAGACATGACACTGAGTCACTTTCCGACCAGCCTCTGCCATCATTCGAACGACGCAGCCATTATTCAGCAGCGTTGACAGGGAGACGGGGGTTTTCTGATCGTTTTTCATGGTATAGTTCTCCGTTTTACGAATTCCGACAACCGGAATCCTTCATCACAAAAGTGACAAACGAATAAAAAGAGTCAGAGATTGGGGAAGTACCCCCCCCCCTGTTTCGTACAAAATTATTAATCGAGATTGGCAAAAGAGGATTTGAGAGTTTGGGAATTTTTTTGCGTAATAGATCGTTCTGATCTTTCCTGAAATTTTCCAATCTCATATGCAAATATCCACCCGCCAGAATCCCAACAGTGGCGATAGGGAAAAGCCCCACAGGAATCCAGACGCAAAAATACCTGACTGTTTCCAGTCAGGCGGTTGCAGTGCAGCGATAGGGCAGGAAGGGGTTATGAGTCCTTTAGGGATAAGGTGCCATGACGCTTAAAGCGGCGGTTCGACTCTGTAGTGTGCGGTTCCCTGCGCGTTGCCTTACGCATGGATTCAACTTTGGTAAACGGATTCTGTGGCTTGGCACCCTTCCTAACGACCGCAAACGATTGCGCTATATCGTCAGACGGTTCAGCGACTCGGACTCCTTCCGAATGAATTAGCTTTGAGTCCATCCGGGCCTGATAGGCCGACTCCGCGTCGTCTAATTGTTGCGCGGTTACAGGTGCCGATAATTGGGCATTAGTTGCGCTAATGGATTCGGCTTTGGTCACATTCTTGACCCTGCGTTGACCATTAGACAGGACTCCACGTTTCCCTTTCGTGTCATGGCTTGGCATCTGTTCACGGTTGCGGAGCGCGACTCCTTGCTTAAAACCACGTTGCTTGTATTTCCAGCGCCTAACAGACGAGTCGTCATTCAGGATACGAGTCGCTATTTCGATTGCACGAGGGGCGAGTCCATCAATGGGAACCATTGCGCCGGAAGTATTACGATACTCGAATCCAATGACTCCGGTATGACGGTTGACGTTTGCGGCGTTAAGGGCGCGCCACAGTTTGCGGATAGGGTGACGTTTGCCACATGGTTCCATTTGGGAAGGCTTGGATTTAGCGTTAATGCGCGAGTCCATATTCGCCAGTTTGAAAATAGGAATCGATTTGCTTTGGGGATTAGCCGCACACTTCCACACTTTCTCAATTTTCAGCGAATCGAGTGCAGATTTAGAGATGAGGGTGCCGTTCGGCTTGAACAGGAGTCGCCAGTTGTTCAGGGCTTGCAACCATTCAACGGAATACGTCTTTAGGTCAGTGTCAAAATGTGAGCCGAGTCGCTTTTCCGCTTCCGTCTTAGACGGTGCAAGACTCCGCACAGTCTCGTTAATACGGGTTTCGGTTGCGTAGACCCAAGCATCTTTAATGCGTTGTTCTGTGCTGCGCTGTAATTCAAGCCATTCTTGATTCCAGTCAAAAGACGGTTGAAAGGCGCAAAGGGAACCATAAGAGGCACACGGCGAAAACATGGAAAACTCCGAGTCATAAATTGAAAAACGAAACTCGCCCCAAAGGGGACGAGTCCAGTGCGTTGCGCTATCGGATCATGCGGCCTTATCTTCCGATTTCGCTGGGGCGGGCGCTGCGAACGCATCCACCACGTCCGTGGTAGCAATGACGGTGTACCCGGCAACTTTCGAGACTTCTGCGTTGTATACGGCGAGAGCTTCCGTGAAAGCGTCGTTCCCTTCCGAGTCAGCAACCTTTGCCAGTTTCTTTTCCAGCGTGGTACGGGATGCCGCCGGATTCTTGAATCCGATGGAGTCGAGCGATGCCGCTTTGATCTTTTCCGCGTTGCTCCGCAGGGTGGCATTGGTGACGACGGCAACCGACTCCGCATGGTCCGCGATGTGCTTCCGTGCTTCCGACGCGGTGAGAGTGACGCCAGACTCCGGCATTTCCGCAAAGATGGTGTAGGTTTCGCCATTGTCGCCTACGCTCATGGTGCGCTCCTTACCCTTGCCGGTGAGGGATGCGCCGAATGCAAAGCGCATTGCGGAGTCGAACGGTGCCATGCTGGCCGAGAAGTGCTTGCGAGCGGTTCCCTTAAGGTCGTTTTTGATAGTGAGGCAATCGCCCCACATGCCTGCAACGTCACCAGTGTGTGCAGCGGGGTCGGTAATCCATGCGCGGATGGCGTTCGTGAACAGCGAGTCGGCGACGTTTGCGGAGTTACCGGCGGCGGTTGCCAGCGAGTCCACGTTGAACAGTGCCGTACGCTTGTCCGTGGTGAGAGCGGTGATGGCGTCGAAAGAAAGCGTCTTCATATCGTGTCTTTCATATACCCGGTTAATCGGGCGGTTTCCCTACGGATTGTAGGACAAGCGACACCATACGGAGTCCACGCGGATTCCTAGTGCGGCCAGTGCCACAATCGCGTCACCCTAGAGTCCGGGGTCGGCGTATCATCCTGTCGGACTTCGCAACCCACTGATTGCTACCTCCCGACCGAACCGACCGAATCACGCAAGAGACGCAATAGGGGCGGCAGGACCGTTTAAACCAGAATGCCCGATTGATTGCAAGCGCAATGATTCCGACCGGCTGACCGACCCTCTTGACGACTGATCGACCGCCTTGGTGACACGTATTCAAGACTTGGAATGTGTCGCTCTAAAAAAGAATAAGGAAAAAGTGCAAGAATCGTGCCACCAGAAAAGGCTTGACTGTGACATAAATATCACGCGAACAAAGGGTGAAACTGGCGCGAATCATTTTCATGGGGAAAGGGTGGGGAAAAGGGCGAATCGGCCTGTACGGGGCTTAGAATCTGTCAAGTATCAAGTTTTATTACAGTTCGTGATTCGTTCCTGTCAATGAGGCAGAAGGGGGTTGACGTGTCAAAATGGGATTATGTGACAAATATGAGGCAATGGGGGGGGGTAGCACCCCCCCCGGTCGAGAGGCTCCGGTGGGTTCGCCTAGGCAAGTTACTAACTCACACAGTCCCACACTTTTCTAACTTTCAGTACCCCCCATCAAATTTCCAACATTTCCAACAAAGCACTTATCCTAAAAAAATACAAAACTTGACTTATCACACTTAACATGCTAGAATACAAAGAAAACAAAAGCAGGTTCTTAAAAATGTTACACTTCATATTTATAATATCAACATTATTCCTTTACGTAGGAGGAGTATTCATGAGCTTGTACTTCGAACAATCTCCAATCTACATTGACGAATTCGGAAACCCCCAACTTCTCCCGGAGTCCGAAGAAGAACCCCCCCCCAAAAAAATCCGCCACGCATTGAAATGGCCCTATACAATTTACAAAATTCTACTAGAAGATTTCATTCTCCACAGAAATATCGAAAACTAATAATGTCAGTACCTCAAAAGAATAAGCCCAAGTCCGACTCCCGATTCAATTTGGACGACACCCCTATAACAAGTCCTTGGCGCTCCTATAACCGTTTCAACAAATACGATGAATCATACCCTATTACAGCTTTCGAGGCATTCACATCGGGTAAAACAATGGCTCAGGTGGCTCGTGCGCTCGAATGTTCAGTACCAACCCTAAAACGCTGGATGCTTGAAATAGAAGAATTCGGAGAAGCTGTTGAACTCGGCATAACCAATTTCCAAGCTGATTTCGAAGACATGTATCAGGCCAATATGGTGGCACCTGACGATGAAACACCACTTCCTGAAATCAACACCAAACTCGTAGAACTCTACGCAAAATCTCAGTTTCCTGCAACCTACAACGAACGTCACATCGACAACACAGGCGTTGATCCCAACAAAAATGAAAACGATGGAGCATCAGCCCTCTTAGACCTTCTGACCAAAACAGACAAACTCTCCATCCAAGCAACGACTCCGGCCCTTGAAGATGGAACTCCCGCCCAAAACATCTCAATCGAAAAAAACACTGTACCCCAAAATGTCGAAACCAAGCTTGTTGATATCACCTCCAAATCTCTTGTAGATCAAAATGACCCATCCCCCGATTTCGGAACTCAGAAAAGCGAAGATAGAGAATGACAGATGAAGAAACGCTCGTCCTTAAAGAATGGCTATCAACTGCTTCCCGTGAAGACCGTGAAGAAATGTTCTCTCAGCTTTCCCCTGACCAACTCGAAGACATCGAATACAATTGGAGGTTATGGGCACGAGAGTCTCAAATATTACCTTCTGAACTTTTAGACGTTAATTCTAAAAAAGACACTGTTTATTTAGGAGCAGGGCGTGGCTATGGGAAGCTATGTGCTAAAAACACAATAGTTCCGACACCTTACGGCAATAAGTTATTAGGTGATATCAATATAGGCGATCAAGTCTTTGATGAACAAGGTAAAATCTGTAATGTAACCAACTACTTCGAGTCAGAACCTGAAAAAGTCTACGAATTAATATTTGACACTGGTGAAAAAGTTATTACATGTTCAGAACATCTTTGGACTACACTAACTCATAAAGTAAGAAAAAACTGGTTCAGATCTGAACATTCAAAAACAAATCAAAATATTATTCCGAAAAATTGGACAACTTATAAACGTCCTAAATATCACGGATCAGGCAATCTCGCCAAAACACAAGACGGTCCAACTGCTCAAACTATTACAACTCAAAAACTTGTTGATACATTTCGTCATTCAAGTCGTCAAGATTTTAATCACTCAATACCTTGTGTATTTGACGTACAGTATCCGCAACAATCATTACTATTAGATCCGTATTGTCTTGGTGTATTCTTAGGCGATGGTAGTCGTAGTAGTGGAAGTGTTGAAAGTGAAGATCCTCAAATAATAGATGAGTTTTGTAGAAAAGAAAATTTAAATTATATATGTATTTCAAACGAGAACAAAAATTCTAATAATTACAGATTTTATAGTAAAAATATAGACTTAACAAAAAGATCAACTTCTGATAATTGTTATATACACAAACTTAAAAAACTTAATATATGGAATAATAAACATATACCAGAGATATATCTACAAGGTTCCGTCGAACAACGTACTGATCTATTGAAAGGACTTATGGATACAGATGGATATATCAATGAAAAAAATGGATGTGTAGAATTTTGTAATACAAATAAAAATATCGCGAATGGGTGTTTTCGTCTTGCGTGTAGTCTTGGTATGAAGGCTACTATGATCGAAGGTCGAGCAACTCTATATGGTAAAGATTACGGTGTTAAATATAGAGTTTGTTGGACAGTTCGTGACTTCAATCCGTTCTTACTCGAAAGAAAATCTAATATCGCGGAAACATTTTTAAATAAAACCACTGGACAACAAAACAGAAATCGGCAACGCATGATTGTTGATTGGAAAGAAGTTCCTGTTCCCGAAGAAGGTATGAGATGTCTGGAAGTTGATAGTCCATCTAATTTATTTTGTATTACTGAAAACTTTATAGCAACACATAATTCTAGAACTATTTCAGAATGGACAAGAGAACTTGTTTGCGGTCCAACGCCTTTAAGTGCTGGCAACTATCATAATATTCTTATTGTAGGTGAAACTGCTGCTGATGTTCGTGATGTTATGGTTGAAGGGTCATCAGGAATTCTTGCTGTACATCCTAAAGCTTATAGACCTGAATATATTAAGAATTCGGGTAAATTAATTTGGCCATCTGGTGCTACTGCTTTATGTAGAAATGATACGGCATATGATGGTATTCGTGGTATAAACTCTGATCTAGCTATTATCGATGAGCTTGCTAAGATGAGAAATGGTGAAGAAACCATGAACATGATTGATATGGCAAATCGACTCGGCCCAAAGCCTCTAAGATTAATAGCAACTACACCTAAACCAAGATCATTCTTAAAAAAGTACATGAATTCAAAAAGAACAATTCTTATTAATGGTTCTACATTTGATAATATTCATAATCTTCCTGAATCTTTTATTCAAAATATGAAAGATGAATACGGTGGTACGCGCGCCGGTGATATGGAGATTATGGGTAAGTTCATTGAGGAACTTGAAGGTAGTTTATGGAACTTTGATATGTTGAATAAAGCTCGTATATTCAATGACGATGGTTCTAGAGTTATCATCGAAAACAGAATGGAACTAGAAGATTTATTTGGACCTTGCCGAATTGTTGTTGGTTTAGATCCGAGCGGAACTTCTTATGGTGATGAATGTGGTATTTTAGTTTGTGCTAAACAACAAGAAGGAAATAATGAATATTTAGTTTTGGATGATAAATCCTTACAGTGTTCTCCTATGGAATGGGCTAGAAAGGTAGTGACAACTCTACATAAATGGAATGCTGATAAGATTGTCATTGAGGATAACTTTGGAAAAGAAATGATAGCAGATCTTATTAGAGAAGTTTCTACTGATGTTCCCCTCAAAACTGTTACATCAAATAAATCTAAACAAATACGAGCAGAACCAATATCTGCACTATATGAACAAACCAAAGTTAAACATCTTTCTAAAAATTTAGAAACATTAGAAGGTCAAATGCTTGAGTTTGTAATGACAAAGATGAAAAAATCACCCGATAGAGTTGATGCGCTGGTTATCGCTCTAACAGAACTTAAAGGTCGATCGTATGGATCGGGACTGCTTAGTAAAGCAAGTGGATTTCAGATTAGTGGTTTCTACGACTAGCTGCGACCTCAAAGTGACTAAACTTCCGGTTTCGGAACTCAGAAAGAGAATTAATAAAAATGATACAAGAGCATAATACGTATGGAGCGCAAAGACAGATTTGGCGGTTCATGAGAGACGCATGGTGCGGTCAGACGCATATTAGGAATGTCGCGGAACATCGAGGATATTTTAAAAGACGTTCTAATTTCAGTGATGGAATGGCTGAACGTTATTTGAGAAGTGGTCGATATCCTAATCTTGTGGGGAAAATGGTCAATCAAGGTGTCTATAGAGCGCTTTGTCGCGATCCTCAAGGTATGGAACTTCTCTCTAAATATGTTGATAATCCTGAAAAGTTTCTCAGTTGGTTTCTCAAGGAGTTGGCTACGGTTGGTGGTGCCGGTATTGCACTTAATTTGGTTGGTACGAAGCCTGAAATCGTTCAATATAATATCGAGAATGTTGTTAATTGGAGCGAATGTAGCATTGCAGTTAAAGATTCTTTCCAAACGAGAGATGAATTTGGTTTTATGAGTGAACCTGAAGAGCGCGATATTGTTCTTTGGCTTAATAAAAATGGGAATGCAGTTAATACAACTATTGATAGGAATGGTGAACGTATCGATACTGTTTATGAGTGGTCGGGAAAAACAGTTCCTTTTATTCCGTTTTGCAGGGTATGTACTGAAGACAAACCATTGTTTTATGGCTTAGGTGAAGCGAGTCTTGATTATTTTTTGCTGACTGCTCTACGAAACTATGTTCTACATCAGATGGTACCCCAGCCCGTTATTACGTTACCTGATGAAAATGCTGTTGGAGAACAACAACTTAAGCAGTTCTTGGAAGATAAGACCATTGAGTATGGAGCAGGTAACGTAATTGTACTTCCTCATGGTGCGAGGTTTGAGATTGTTAGCCCGGTGGTTAAGCCACTTAGTGAGATGCGTCAGGAGTTGGTACTGATCAAGGATGAAATGATTTCTCAAGGTGTTAACTCTTATATGCAGCGTGGTGGTCAAATTGGTAATATGAATGCTGATACAGTGCGAATGCATATGAATGAACAGATGATGAGTTTCTACGATGTTCTTAGACAGGCCGAATACGCCATTAATAAGTTGCTTACACAGATTGTTTATCTGGAAGAGGGTGATATTGAAGTTTTGGAAAATGGTTTGGATGATGATGTGAAATTCAAATTCAAAGAGATTGACTTCTCTCAAGATGAAATCGAAGATATGATCGATAACGTCATTAACATGGCCGACAAACTTGAGGAAGAAGGTGAAGATGAAAAAGCTGAAGAACTCAAAGAAAGTGTGATCGAGGAACTGGAACAACGTAAACTTCTCGAATAACCCAAACGAACGCAGTGAGCGATGGTTGTAGGTAATGTGCCACTGTTTATGACGATATTATTTCCAAAACGAAGAACCCTCTTAGAATTAACTAGGAGGGTCTTTTTGTATTTGCGACCGATATGGTGCGATTTCGGAACTCAGATAGATGGTATTTTACATATCCTTAAATCACTTTCGATATTTTTTGTTACCGACACTCTACCATCAATTTTTTTACCGTGAGTGAAGTTACAGAAGTAAGGATTTAAATTAAAGATATATTTTATTGTTATTGCATTTTTATTGTCTGTTAAGATATTCGATTTTAGATGTGTGTAGTCAGTTATTGCATCTGGTATGTAATATATGTTATTTCTTAAACATGTTTCTTGAGATATAATATTAGAAGGTTCTTTATAATATTTATTTTCAGAATACCCTATACTATCATGCATTAATAAATTTTCTCCCGGAACTCCTTGTTTTTTTATTGGTACAGATCTTGATATTAGATGTATAAGACATCTTTCAGCGTAGTATACAGGATACACGTTCTTACAAAATTCATTTATATAATCATTGTAATTAGATTCTATTCGACCGTTTTCTATAGACTTTTTTATAAAGTTTTTATCCCATTTATAAACTATGGATATGATATTTTTGTGTTCTTTATTGTTGTTAGATTTTGTGGTGATTAATTTACTGAATCTTTCTTTCATTTATTTTATATTAACTTTCTTTATTGTTTTAAAGAATGGACGTGGGGTCGATTAGGAGACGTGCTGAGACGGGGTAGAGGTCGTAGAGGATATTGCGTACGTCTTGGGCGATTAGACGGGTTTCCTGTTGAGTATGAGGGTCTAGGCGAAGGTTACACATCTTGGTGAAAGCACCGAGAGTACCGGACCAAGTCCAACTTGTCATCAAGCAAAGGGGTAGAAAGGCGCGAGCTTGTTCAGGACAGATGTTGTATGAATGTTTATCGATTAGATTTTCATAAAGATTTTGTGATTCGATGAGGATTGAATTGATTGTTGAATCGTTATTGGTGTTGAGAAGATTTTCTAGGGTTTCTGTGTTGATGAATTCTGAGGATGATCCTTGTTTGACGTCTGCTGCTGCGTATCGATGTACCAAAGGTAGATAGAATTTGAGGTCATCTGTTATATAGCGTCGAGAGAACTCGGAACAGATCATATATTCATGCTTAATAATTTGACGGTGGCAAAATATCGGAGCCTCAAGTTCCAAAGTTAAAAAATTATGATTATATGGTGTATCGTGTTCTGGGGTTTTGCGGAATTTCCAAAGGGCTTTTTCGATTTCGTCTATGTCTGAGGATGATTGGAGAGACGATAGAAGGGATTGGTATTCGGAGGTTGGAATGCCTCGGACAAGATATTTGAGGAGATTCAGATCAGCTTTCTTGAGGATTTTGTTTCCTTGGGGTGTTAGAATGTAGCTGTTGTGGACTTTGTAGTTTTCGGGGAGAGGATCTTCTTTTGATAGATCGTCGGATGATTTGAGCCAATCTGACTTTCGACCGAATGATTTGCGAGCGCTATTGACTGGGGTGAGGTCGTCGCCACAGTGATGGACATATTTGACTTGCATTTCCGCTGTTGTTTTCATGGATTTTCCTGTGTGGATGTGAAAGCTCGGTTTCGGAACTCATAAGATTTATTTGTATTCTAGATTATTATAATCTTCGATAATAGAAATCATCTCAGATCTTGTTTTTTTTATTTCAATAGGATCGCAGGTTCCTAAAAAATATACTGTACAACATATTGGTTCAATGTTATATTCTATATATACGATATTTTTAAGATTTATTAAAATATGATTATCTAATAAAGTTTCGACTTGTATAAACATTGGGGGAGGGGATTCCTTAGGTGAAGGTTATTGATTCTACTTGGTCATTTACTGAGTGAGTATGTTTGGAAATAAGCTTTATTGCTTCTTCGTAGGAGTATGAGGATTCGTTGTAGAGGATTTTTGCTGCTTCTTGATGTGATCCCATGAATATGTCAGACGTTTCTTTTTGAAGTAGGATTTTATTATTATTGTTTTGTACTGTTTTATACGATTTTGTAACGTCTTGTTCCTTTATTACGAAAATAAAGTCGGATTCTGAGATTTCATAATTTAATAGTGTTTTTCTTATCAATTGAGGTATGTCATGACAATAAAACTCGAATTCTTTGTCTATTTTTTCAATGAAATAATCGATTTCAGCTAACATGCCGCATCCTGCGATTAGTAGTTGTGTGTTGTATGAGGTATTGTTGAATTTGAACAGCTTTTTTGTGGTTTCGGTTTTTTTGACGTTACCGGAAGATACTGATGTGTCGGAATATAGAATTTGATTTTCTGAGTCGTATATGCATAGAGTCATTATTAGAATACCAATACTGGAATATGGAGACATGTGATTGAGGAAGGAACTGTTTTTGAGATTATAAGATACTCTTCTTGTGATAGGAGTTTCTCAGGAGTTAGTATTGTGATTATTAGTGATTTGTTCATACGAAAGGTTCTTTTTCTGAGTTCAAGAGTCGAATTGCGAGTTCTTTGATTGATGTTTCATCGGTAGGTGATGTTAGGTAGGGAGTTGATGTGTGATCAAGAAGATCGCGGATTTCTTTGTCTTTTTGAACAGCTTCTTGTTCGGTTTGTAAACGACCTAGAGGATTGTATGGTTTTGATCGAGTCAGGAAGATATTGATATTTTCATGGGGTGGTTGAAGGGAGTTGAATTCTTCAATGATTGCTTGTTTGAGAAGCGGGCGTTCAGGCGAGATATAGACTGTTGACATAATAATTGGCGAGTCGGTTATGATGTAGGAAACTTTCCCTAGGAGGGAGTTGATGCGCCATGTCTGTTTACCGACTACTGTAAATTGGGAACCTAGTTCTTCAAGGCGTGATTGCCATACTAGGTCTTTGGCGACCTCTCCAACTAACTCGCAATTGATGTTGTTCTGTTTAAATGTGTGAAACAAAAGAGCCCCTGTAGAACTTTTTCCAGTTCCCGGCCCTCCGAATAAATTGATTATTTTTGTCATGGGTTTCCTTAGATATTAGGGGTTATGAATTTTTCAGGTAGTTGGTCATATGTGAATGATTCTGTTGTGTCTAATTTATCATCTAAAACTCGCGTCCATCTTACTTTCTGTATTCCATTAGATTTTATTTTAAATATAGCTTCACAACACCTACATCCCGCATGTTCACCACCTTTTGTTTTGAAATAATATTCGGTGTCGAGTTTATATATTTTCATTTGATTGATACTACTTTTCTACCGTGTGTGAACGCTGTGGTTTTATTGAGAGAAGAATCATATTCTTGCCAAGTTTTAGACCAAGGACCACGGAGAGTTAAACAGTATGAATTGGTATGGGCTATTACACGATGGTTTTTTGAACAAGGGGTGTATTTTGGAACTAGTGATTTTTGATATGTATATAAGGAATTATCTATGGTTTCTTCTAACATATGTCCTTTTAGGAGCCACGTGTAAGCATTGAAGGCGTGAGTATGAAACTGTTCACGAGAGCCTTTGTTGAATTTAAGAATTGCTATTGTGAAGAATGGTTTCATTTCGAGAATGAAAAAAGCGGTGACTGGTGAGTCAGGTCCGCCATCTTTTGCTTTTGACATAAATTTCATATTAATTCCTAATTTGTTATTGATAAATTATGCAATTTTGTGGAAAATCTTTAAAAACTTCTATTACTCCTATTTTTGAATTGACATATATTTCTGTTACTATTCGCATTTGATGTATATCGGGTATACCAGTTTCAGGAGGAATATATTTTCTAAATACTGTTTCTGATATTTTTCCAAATGGATGATTTGATGTTTCGAAATAATTAATACCGTCTTTACGCACAAATTTCATAAATTTACATAGGGGTTGGATGGTGCGATTTCGGAACTCAGAAGGGATTCTGAGGAGAGTTGGTCACGCATGAAGCGGAGGAGGTTTTTGTAGGTAATGGGAGTGGTGTTTTGTTCGGTGAGTTCCAGAGATTCGATTAGGAGAGAGTTGAGGAGTTGGTAATGAAGGTCTGTGTCTGAGTTTCGAAATTGGGGGTATTGGCATTGTGTGTAACACGGCATGGGATCGTACGTTATTTCTACGGGTGGGTCATATGTGTATGTGTTCATTGGAATTCCTTTTGGTTGCACCAATCGTATGGATGTTCTGATTCTGGATAGGTTATGCCGAGATTTAAGGAGTTCATGTGTTCGGCGTAGTTGACTTTACGGTTTGATTTGGAGGTTAGATTTACACGCATAAGGTATCGTCCGAAGCGATCTACTTTTTGAGAATCCTTGGTTGGAGTGATTGTTACGAGAGGGGAGTTTTTTATTAGAGTTTTGAAAGCTTGTTTGGCGCGTTTCCCTAATATGATTTCGGATTGGCATTTGGCGTGGCGCTTGCTTGTTTCAGGAGTGTCGAACCATAAGGAGGGATCGTCGATTGAGGGGATGATTCTGACGGAAGAGGGGAGGTTGGAGCAGCGGAGGGTATCACCGTCTACTACTCTTGGGTCTTCACATTCTATAGTGTTTTTGGATGGAGCGCAAGCAAATAGTATCAAGAGTAACGATAGAATTGAAAGGACTGATTTCATGTGACCCAATCTTTCATGTTGTGATGAATTAGACGCTCGTTGAGCTTGTTAAAGATTTCGAGGGTGAGATCAAGATTCATGTAGTTTTGCTCTCCTGATGATAAAGGATGGTCGAAAGCATATTGACGTGCTAGTCCTAATTGAAATAGATAGATTGGTTCATATAGGATATTGTTTGGAGGAATTTCTCCAGTTTCGTCAGGTATTCCAGTTGAAAATTCTAATATGAACGCATTGTAAGTTAGGTTGTCAGATGAAATATTTTCGACATATAGGGCTGGATGTTCTAGTTCTTTTTGGAGGTTAAAAACTTTAATTTCGCCTGACATATTGGTTAATGAACAGAACTCGGTCAGATTTATACCGTCCTTATTGGTTTCTTGATGGTTATCAAGTGCTTGTGCTATGTCGTAGATGAAGGAAGTCATGTGCGTTTGCCACCGGGTTTCAGGCGTTCTGATATTTTATGGTCTAGGCGAGTGGCGTTGAATGCCAGTTTGGCGTTGATGATTTCCTCGATTTGAATATTTTTTGATTTTGAGTAGACTAATATCAGGTTTACTGCGTCGTTGAGACGATTCTGAAAACGGACGTCATTGGATTTGCGAAATCCTTCGTAAGATTCTGAAATGTATTTGTGAAGAAGAGTGTAGAAGTGTAAGGGTTCCATCTGATACGAGGAATCCATTTGAGGATAATGAACAAGTGTTTGGTTTTTGTAGCCGATAAGGTCGAAGATTCGGATGAGAGTGTCGGCTAGTTCTACGTGTTCTCCGGGATATTGGGGGAGTTTGTCGTCCATTGTGTAATCAGGAGGAGAGGAGGTATCAAAGGCGTCGAAAGCTTCGGAGACTTCAGAGTGGATTAGAACCATCATTTCACCTATGTTGCGGTTGAGAGGTTCGCCTGTAGTGATGTTAGTGTACCATCCAGCGTCAAGGGAAGCTTGGTGGCATTTGTCGATGTAGTGGGGAATATCTAACATGTGTTTCCTTTGGGGTGGGTTTTCTATGGTGCGATTTGGTCGAGTTTCGAAACTGGGGGATGGATGGAGGCGAAAAAAAAAGGAGCCGTGAGACTCCTGATCTTATGGGGTTTGGTTTGGATTGTCAAGTGTTTTTTTTGGTACGAGTACTACGAATCAACCATAGACTTTATGGGTTGGTTATGATTATACGATACTCGCGTAAATTGTGGAGACATTAACTCTCAATTTCGGAACTCAGAAGTAAGTCTAGGCTTCACACGCTGTACAGTTCATCAAAGAGCGGGTTTTAGATTGAGCGGAATTGGTTGATATGTGGTAGTAAAAGCCTTTGATACCCATTCGCCACCCTGCGATTAAGAGGTCTGAGATTTCTTTTGCGGAAGTGTTTGAGTTAATTTTCACGTTTAGAGATTGTCCTTGATCGATATATTGTTGTCGAGTTGCGGCTTGAGTTATAATTTCAAATTGAGAGATTTCTTCAAAGGTTTTGAAAACCTCTTTTTCGTGTGGAGTTAAGAATGATAAATGTTGAACGGAACCGGCTTGTCTTAGGATTGAAGACCAAATTTCCTCATTGTTTTTGTTATATGATTCAAGAGTATTTGTTAGATGAGGATTGCGATAAGAGAACTTACCTTTGGCGAGATCTTTGATGAAATAATTGTCTTGGAGAGGTTCTGTTGATGGTGAGACGAATCCTAGAATTGCGGATGAGGATGTTGTTGGTGCATTCATTAATCTAGTTGTGTTACGGACTACACCGTCTCCTGCGATACAAGGACCGAACCATTCCCCCATTTTAACGGTCGATATTTTTGTTTCTGAATTTATGTATTGGGCGATTTCTATGTTGAGTGATCGCGCTTCTTCGGATTCATAAGGTAGGTTTTTGGATAGAAGTAATGAATGGTATCCTAGTTGGGAAAGACCAAGAGCGCGGTGGTTTTTTGCGAATCTATGGGGACGTTGCATAAACGGAAGATTTTCGGTTTTTTGAACATATTCTTCATTTACTGTGTCTAGAAACATTAAGAATGTTTGGATGAAATCTGTATCTTTCCATTCATGAAAATGAGCAACATTGGCACTACACGTTACACACACAAAAGATTCTTCTGAATTGGAAGGTAGATGACATTCGTTACAGAGGTTACTGGATTTGATCTTTCCTTTGTAGTATGATGGAGCGTCATTATTTGCGTTGTCCCGGAAGAATAAATAAGGGTAGCCAGTTTCTTCTCGTTTTCTTAGAATTCTCTTCCATGTATTTCTTTTTTGCTGGACTGAGGAATCTGAAGGATCACCATCAAGCATTTCATTAAGCCACTCGTCACCTAATACTACACCTAAAGATAAGTGTTGGACTGGAGAACCTTCTTCTCTAAATTCTAGAAACTCTGAGATGTCTGGATGTTCAACATCTTGATAGATAGCGCAGTTGCCACGACGCACATTAGATTGGGAGACTATGTCTACTGTAGATTCGTAGATGGGGACAAAATGGGAAGGGCCGTAGGAATAACCTCCCACTGAAATTGATGATCCTCTAGGTCTAAGTTCGCCAAGATAAGCTGATGTACCTGAACCATATTTTGTCATCATACCTATTTCAGAAGCTGTGTATAAGATGCCTTCTACTGAGTCGGTTATATGGGAGTTGTTACAAGATACTGGAAGACCTCGATCTGTTCCATAGTTTGACCAGACTGGAGAGGAGAATGATACCCATCCTTTTGAAACATAGTCATAGAGTTTGTCAGAATAACCTTCGAATGATTTATCGGAAAGGTTCATTAAATTTAAATAGTTTTCAAAAGTATTACATATTACTCGAACTCTGTCTTTTACTTCTTGTTTCGTTACGATTTCGTTGTCTGATGGAATATATCCTCGTGAAAGAATTGTTCTACTGTCTTCTGTTAACCAATACCAATTATTATTTTTCATTTTTAGAAACTTTCACTTAGAATATATCATCGTATGATTTTTTTGATTTTGCGTATGCTACAGGTTTCTTGTGGAAAAAATCTGTCTTTGTTGATCCGTATGTTTCTTCATCCATCCATTTATATTTTTCTCTATCTTCCTGTGATATATCGAATTCAATATGTTCGAAACCGATTTGCTTTAGTGAGTTATTCATTCGATCTTTTATGTATGATTTTAGAATTGATTTGTTTAGATAGGGATGTTCGTAGTCTGCGACTATCCAGTCAATGACTTTTGATTCATATTCAATTGCCAAATGACATTCTTCTGTAATTCTTGAAATTAAACTTTCTGTAAAATATTCAGGATACTCAAGTTTTAGAGTGTTGATGATTTTGATTGCAACTTGAGAATGGAGGTTTTCTTCATGTAGAGTATAACCAATTTGTTGGGATACGTCTTTTAATTGGTTTTGAAAGTGATTGAAAAATAAGCCGATATAAAATTGAGAAAATAGACTTACATTTTCTACGAAGATACCGAATAAAATTAATGAATATATATATTGTTCACGTTCATCTTTACTGTACTGTTTTATATATTTACGTAGATATTCTACCCTGCCTTGTAATACAGGCTCTTTTAGATTTTCTTCAAATATATGTTCGAGTCCGAGTACGTCGAGTAATTTACTGTAGGCCGTCTCATGAATGACTTCCGTTGATGCCATTACGTAACCAAGATCGAGCATCGAAGGGTGGGGCAGGTTAAGACCAAGTGATCCCCAAAAAGTTTTTACCGATATTTCAATTTGAGAAATTGCTGATAGATTTCGTACAATGAGTTGTTGTTCTTCTGGAGTCAGTTCTTCATGGAATTGTGCATAGTCAGTCTTGAAACTGAATTCATTAGATGTCCAAAACCCTTCATGGAATGTTTTTACAAAGTCATCTGCCCATGGATATAAATTTGGTTTCCTTGAAATTTGTTCTTCGAATAGCATGATAGTTGTGTTCCTTAGAAGTTAGGATAAAAAAATCTCCGACCTTGATATTAGAATCGGAGACATAACTGTTTTCTTATTATACCATATATATAATAGACGAGTCAAATTCTTGACTGATTTTTATTTATGTGTTATAATGCGTATTCTATAATAATTGTGTGTTATTTTTTGTTTTGAACGATGGTTTTTTTTCATTAATAAAAGAAGTTCTTGACAACTCATTGCAATTATGATACAATTACGATTGAAACCTGAATATTAAGGTTTCTTAATACTGGAATCTGAGATTCTTATCCTTCTTCATAATTGACACGACCATTAAGGTGGTGATGATATGACAGCATAATAATCAATTCCTTTGACTGAGTCAATAACAATCTTTTTTATATCAGTGCGATTGGTGACGGTCTGTCATTATAGCAAAACTCGATATGAGAGTCAAGAAGATTGTCTATTTATTACAGCACCTGTGGTCACGTATATATAGAAAAGGAACAAACCGTGAACAAAGATGATATTTCTGCGCTACTTAAAGAAAAAGGCGTTACAGACGAACAGATGATTGAAGATCTTTCTGGACTTATTGAAGATCAACATAACGAGGCTGTTCAATCTCTTGCTCAAAATAAAAGTTTAATTTTGGATGAGAAGAAAAAACTTCAAAATGAATTTAAAGAACTAGAAACTTCAAAAACCGAACTAGCTAGTAAGCTGGAACTATATAAAGACATTCCTGATCCTACAGTAGCTTTGAAAGCTCTGAAACTTATGGAGAGTGGTGCTGGTGAGCGTGATGTCGAAAAAGAAATTCAAGAAGCAGTTCAAAATCGTACTATCTCGTTGATTGAGGAAAATACTCAGATCAAGAGTGAAATCGATAAAATTCAAAAAGAAAAAGAAGCTCAAGCCGATAAGTTTGTTAAACAGTCTCGCGAAAAAGACTTTGAAAATCAGATTACTATTTCGGCTCAGAAGAACGATATTGATGCACGACTTATGGAAGAGTATCGTTTTAATATTAAGCGCATTTTCAATGAGTATGACGAAGATTTAAATCGTTATGTAGCTAAAGATGATAGCGGTCGTCAGATTTTTGGTAAAAAACAAACAACTCAGCCTGTAGACATCGATCTTTATACGGTTGATTATCTCATTCCAGAGAAATCATTTTTCAAAAAAGGCAATTTCAATAATCCATCACTTGGTGGAAACCCGGATACTGGTCCTGACTATAGTAATCTTTTCTATATGAAAAATGGTGTGGCCAAGCCCACATCTGAAGGGTTTGCGTTTAAAGCTGAAAATGCAGCTACTCCTGAAAAATTTGAACTTGCTAAACAAAAATTTGAAAAGAAAAACAAAGCTGCTGAAGCGGCTTAATAACAAACTTTGGGCCATTGGCCCTATTACATATAATAAGGTAAATAAACAATGGCTCTTGATAGTCTAATTAATTGCTTCCAAGTCGATCCTACCATGGTCATGTCTTCAGCACCTGAAGATCGTGCAGATTGTGGTCCTGTTATCTGGACTTCAGGTATTGCTCAGAGTATGATGGATCTTAACGAACTTGCTCGTTCTAAATCCAAAGCGTTTGATGCTGAATATCGTGTTCCAATGGATCTTAGTGACCCGTTTACTCCTGTAGAATGTTATGATCCCGAGACTGGTGCTGGCCCTAATGGTGATGTTCCCGATCCTTGCGTTTGTGACACCGTTTGTACCAATCACTACCGTGGTCTTCAGTCTCTTCGCGCTCAGTGTTGGCAGTATTCTGATGTTGCTAAGATTTGTCAGCAGTCACGTATTCCTGTTGAAGAATATATTACTGATTTCATTAACAATGAGTTTTGGGTTCGTTTTCACGAACGTGAAATCCTTTCAATTCTAAGCGCGGTTGTTACAGACAACGTTCTCAATGATGATAGTGATATGGTTATTGATATTTCTGGTGAAGCTATGCCTGATTGTCTTCTCAATACCTATACACATACTTGTGCGTTGGGTCAGATGGGTTGTAACGGTGGTCTTCAGGGTATTATCATGCACGAAGATGTGTTCTTTAAGAATCTTCTTCCTAATGAAAACGTATGTTGTGGTGTAAACGTATTTCCTTCCGAAACTATTGCTCGTTCGCCTCTTCTTTCTGGCAACAACATGAATACTTATACTTATCAGGGTTATCCTGTCTATCTAACTCGCGATGCTCTTCTTGTTGATACAAGTGGTCCTACTCCAATCTATAAGACTTATTACTTCGGTGGTGGTCTGTTCGGTTATGGTGCTTCTTCTGTCGAAGGTGATGGTGTAATGGCATTTGAAGTTGATCGTGATCCATGTGTCAATGGTGGTTTCGGTTCTACTCAGTGGTACTCACGTCAGAAATATGTTCTTCATCCTATGGGTTGGACTAACAAATATGATCCTGCGTGTACTGGTACAAGTGATTTCCTAGCTATTCCTCCCGGTCAGCTTAGTGATCCTGCTAATTGGGACCGTGTCTTCCAGCGTCATAATATTCCGTTCGTTGCAGTTTGTAGCTGTGGCTAAAGTCCTCTTCTCCCTTGATCGGTTGATCGGTTAGGGGAGAGACTTCTTATAAACGATAAAATAACAAAAAAGGACTTTTTAAATGTCAAGTAAACTGCGAGATGCACTCGATGCGAACCGTAAGCCGGTTAATTCCAATCGTCGTCAGACTGCTTCTGAGAAACTAGATGAAGTTATTTCTGAACTTGTTGAACAGATGAATGAGCTTACTGAACGAGTCAATGAGCTTTCAAAACCTACTGTTAAACCTGCTGCTACTAAGACTACTACTACAACCAAAGCTGAAGATTCAAAAGCAAAAGTTGAAGCTACCAAGACTGAAGATACTGCGAAGAAAACTTAACAACAAGAGGAAGCATCATGTCCTATAAATGTTGTAATGATGGTAAGACAAAGCTTCCTCCGGGTTGGACTTGTGAGCAAGTTGAAGTGACTCCCTGTATAGATTACATAGAGAGTTTTACTGGAGAAACTGTTCCTGCAGTTCAGCCGTTTAAAAATATCTCAATACATAAACCAGATTGTTGTGACTTGACTATCAGTATAGATGGTCAAGTTTTTCTTATGCCCGGATCAACCCTTTCTGAAGTTCTTTGTTTCGAATGTGAGAAAACTGTTGTAGAACTTCAAGGTGATTGTGTAGAATCGACGACTATTACAATTACAAATCATACACCTGCTTTAATTGAAGAGGTATGTACCTATGATCCAGATAATGGTACAGATTATCAACTTATGGAAGACATGGCTAGATTTCCGTGTCAATTTATAAATTGTCCAGAGGAATAATATAAATGTCTAATACGAACTGCTGTGACACTAGAACAAATCTAGTTGGTCCTTATCGATATTCAAATTTTAAATCTGGATCTTGTGTCAATACATCTGGTTGTGGATGTAGTTTATGTGATGTAAATCTAGAATTTGATTACGGTACTAATTCTTATGTCGAGGTTGATTGGTCGAAAGAACTTAAGAAAAAAGGTGCTTGTAAGATCATGTCTTCCAAATGGCTTTTGAATAAAACAGCATCTGTTAAACTTAAGTTTGGAGAACAGTCTTTTTCTCCTACTACTTCGTCTATCTTTATTTCGGGCGGTATTTATTCTGGTGAATATGAGCTTATAAATGAAATTACCACAGAACGCGGTGAAACTTGCCTGAAGACAGTCTGTATTAAACTTACCGGATCAGAATATTTCAATAGTGAAGTAATTGAAGCTCCTAGTTGTGAAGTAATTCAAGAAGAAGACATGTGTGTCCCTGAAGGCTTTGTCATGCAAGGAACATACTCTAAATCGCAATTTTGTAATCTTCCATACTGCTCAATTGTATTTCATCTGATTGAAGGTTCCGCTCGTATATTGGATACTGAATACCATGAACTATGTGTGGGAATGCCCGCAAGTATTGAAAGTTCTGATATGTCTGATCTAGATAATTTCTTCTTAGTTGTTGATTGTAATACAAAAGTCATGTACGAACTTGTACCAAAGGAATAAATCTAATGATTAAATCTTTGCAAGTTTGTAATATAAATCAAATTGGTGCTGCTCTCTGTATCGCTGAATATATCAATCCTATATTCAATGAAGAAACTCAACAATGCGATGTCTATAAAAAACTACTCATCTTGACTAACAAATGTGAAGATGAAGAATGTGTAAAATGGTATCGTAATGGTATCGAACTTGAAACTCCCCCAACCGAGGAATTCCTAATGGCTCTAAAAATTATTCCTGCTCGTCCAGCAGTAGATGAAAATTGTGAAAAATATGTTTCTCGCTTTGTAGCTGTAGATTCTACAAGCGGTGTCACTGATGTCGCATCACTTGTTGACTTCGTACTCGCAAATGAAACTGGCGATGGTGAATATGAAACTCTCGGTCCTGTTGATGTTGCAACAGACACCGTGATTGCTGTATCGCTGATGCCACGACCTGAAAATGGTGATGATGTCGTACTTATTGATTCCTTCCAACAGGGCGGCTTTATGTTCAATTCTGAAACCGATGGTCCTTATTCTGATGTTTCAGGTATTACAGTTGAAATTCCTGATCCTTGTGATTTTCTTGCGAGTATATGCGTCAAGCGCTGTGTTGATAAAGCAGGTAATATCATTTAACAAATCATAAAAAACTAAAAACTCATTTGTCCAAAAGATAGATGAGTTTTCTTAACAACATTTAACAATTAAAAAATTTGTACTATTTCAATATGAGCAACTACGAATTAACAGGTTATATTTACATAATTGAAAATTTAATTAATGGAAAATATTATATTGGTAGTACATACCAATTGAAAAGAAGACAAAGATTACATTTCAAAGAACTTCTTGAGCGTAGGCACCATTCTAGAAAATTACAAAATGCTTATAATAAATATGGCAAAGAAAATTTTCAATTTATTATTCTAGAAAAAATAACAGGAACAAATGATGATCTTCGAGATAAGGAACAATGGTACTTAGATAATTGTTTTGGTGATTATAATATTTCAAAATCTTCTAGAGGAGGCGTAATACCTTCATTGAAGCAAGAAACAGTTGATTATATCCTTGACATGTATATTACTGGAAAATATACGACAAAAGAAATAGCTGACACTCTTGATAACGTAAGTCATACATTAATACGCAGTATTACTTCAGGAAAACAGTACAGTTGCTATAATATATGTTCTGAAAAACTTAAAAAAGTAAAGCAAGTTGCTAGAAATAACAATAGAAAAGCGGGTAAAAAATTATCAAATAGTCGAATAAAAGTGTCTCAAGAAATGATTGACGACGTTATAAAATTATTCCTCAGTGATAATTTCACTTGTAATGACTTAGCGAAAAAACATAATGTTAGCACTACTGTTATCTTTAAGATATTAAGCTCTGAAAATTACTTAGGTTTTCAATGCGTTTCAAAAAAAGATAGAGAAGAAATTGAAACAAGACATAGGCAATATACAGTAAAACGTCAATTAGATGACAAACCTACATTACGTAAACTCTCCGACAAACAAGTTGGTCAAATTATTTGGTTAATGGGTAAAAAAACTGATAAAGCATTAAGTAATTATTTTAATATAAATAAAGCAGTTCTATTTGCGATAAGAAATGGAATAACGTATAAAAATATTACAGAGTCTATTCCTTGCCCCGAACTTCTAAATATTATACCCGACAATCCCAGTTCACGATCTAAACCGTTTGACATAAAAAAAAGAACTTATGTTCCTAAATCAATGAGGAATGACTGAAAATGGCACTTACCGTTTTACCTACGTCTAAGAAAAATCAAGTTGAAATGGAGTGTCTCGTTAAAAGGACTATTTCTGTTTTATATGACAATGGACTAACTCCGAGTTCTAGTTCTAATACTGCCGGAACTCGTCCAGATTTTGTTCGATTTAGTTGGTCTTTTGAGAGCCTCGGTTGGGAAACTGACCGGGGTACTCTTGGTGTTGGTGACACAATTGGTCCTTATACTGGATGGAGTCCTCAACTGCAAGGATGGGTTTCCTTTGGTGAAACACATTACGGCGATGCCGAACATAATTTCAATGTAAATCCTGCTCCAACATGGCGAGCGTGGACCGTTGAATCTTGTAACCCTCGTTCACAGTTTGGTAAATGGGAACTTCAGAGACTTGATGGGCCTCAAGGTGTTTATACTATTTATCCTATGAATCTCGAAGTTGAATATGATTATTGCTATATCAAAGAGATTTGCGACGATAAAGGTAATAAGATTGAAATTCAATGGTATCAAGCTGCTGATGACGACACTTTTGAACTAATCGAAACTCCCGAAGATGCTGATTGCTATGTATCTAAAGATTTTGCTTTTCCTGATCCAATTCTTGAAGGTGCTGAATCTAATTGCGAAGTCCAACGTTATTATGTTTGTGATACCGCAAATGATGATACACAACTAATTCTATTTATTTACACAGAAAATAACCAAGAAAAATTTAGAGTTGCACATACTCTTGATGATTATAACAATGCAACAGATCCTGAAATTCCAGAATATGATCTCTCAAATGCTGAACTTGTAAATGTTAATCCTGAAACTGGCGAAAAATCAGAACCTTTTGTAGAGCCTTGTTTTGAGAAAAACTTCCAATCTACTGAATGTAGAGAATCTCAAGAATATACTTATGCTCTTGATAATACTGGAACTCAAACTAATTTTAATGGTCAATTAGAAATATTTGTTTCTGATGGAACAAGCTTCTTTGTTGATCAAACTAATCAAGGTTATGCTTCCCAATGGACTCCTCAAATGGGAGAATGGGGCGCAAATATTCAAACTGCTGCTGATGCTGCCGGTTATCTTTGGTTTGTAGAAACTCGATTTATTGCTGGTTCTGGATCACTTACCAGTGGTGGCGGGTTCTCTGGACCTCCTTCCGAGACTGTCTCAGTTGCTCTTTGGGACGGTGGAATTCGCGCACGTTACGTTAATATACAAGTTTGTCCCGGACAGCCTGTTCCTACCCGCGCTATTTTCAGAGGTACAGATAATACAGATCCTAGATATGACGAAGTAGAACTTACTACTGCCGGTGCAGTATTGGGTCCAGTAAATCGATTTGAAGTTTGTACTGATAAAGATGAATGCGGAACTGAAGTAAATCAAACTTGGTTTATCTATGATGATGGAATTCTTCGTCCGGCTTCTACTGGAGAACTTCCTAATTGTTGGGAACCTTGTGGTACGCTTGCGCTCACTGATGGTCCTCCTGATAGAGAATGTCAATTTGTATTTGCAGAAGGCTGTGACAGTAATAATTCAGAAAACTTGGGTGATTTTACTCAAGATGTAACTCGTCGTGCAACAATTTGCGATGGTGAACAGATAGCTGTAGCTTATTTCATACCTGATCCTGATGATACTACGTCATTAGTTGATTATGATCTAAATGGTGAATTTGTGGATTGTGCTACTGGCGAACCTATTCCTGAACCTGAATTGCCTTGTGAAGAGAAGGACTTCTCATTTACAATTTGTGCAACTCCTAAACAGTACGCGAATCTTATAACTATTAATGGTGCTGGTCAACTTAACATTTATGATCAAATATCGGGTCAATGGACTAATTATGGTCAAGTTACTAAACCAGATGGTTCAGGTCTTGGTTCATTTTCAATGGATGTTCTCAATGACGCGACTAATCCTCAAATTATAATTCAGTCTTCGGGAGAACTTTTCTCTCTAAGTATTGATCCTGATACATGTGAACCTTTGAGTACAGAAGCTCGTGAAATTGGAAGCCATGCGAATAGTTCTTTCTCTGGCTCTTATCCAGTAGGAGCGTTTAAGCCGGGGACAGAAGATTATTATGTTGCTCTCGGTAGTGGATCTACACTTGGTATTGCGAACGTAAATACTGGTGTTGTAACTACACTTGGGCAACTTACTGATACTCGCGATGGGGCGGCTGCTCAAATGGGATTTGGAGATGCATTCTTCGATCCATCAGGTAAATTCTATGGTTTTGCGAAGGATACAAGAGGTGCTACATTTGGAACAACTACTGGAACTATTCTGTGGTGCATTGATCCTGTAGCATTGACCGCTGATCCTGTAGGAATTAATGCTGCTCCTTCTAGCGGTACTGGTGCTGCTTGGGTTTCAGCAGGAGTATATGCTCTTTCCACTTCATCGGGTCAAGTCTATTACTATAGAGCATCTAACGATACTGTGCTTGGAGCAAGTGATGTTTGGTCAACTGAAATTCCTAACGCGCCTACAGGTATCAATGATCTAGGTAATCTTTGGAAGCGTCCTGAAACCATAAGCGTTTTTGTATGTGGTGTCAAGTGCGGTAATGAAATTATCAGCGAAGAAAAATTTCAGATTGTTCAAAACGATGATGGAACTTCCGACCTTGTACCATTCACATTAAATCTTCCACTCGATTGGGGTAAATGTGAACCTGATGCTAATCCTTACATAACAGATCCTTTCGACTCCGCTGGGGGTTCTTCTAACCCTAAACCAGTAGATAAAAACTGGAGTGTTGGCTGCTATGATGGCGGTGCAATGCTTTGGCGCGAAGATTGTGACGGCTTCTTTGAATATCGTTACGGCGCTCCCGCTGAAACTTCTCTAGCTGCTCCCGATGGATTTCTTCCATACGAGTGCGGGACTGTATTCCGACTTACAGATACAAGACCTTTCTGTGCGACAAATTCCGATGGTGAACCTTTAGGAACTGTATATCAGCAAGAGGAAACTCAAACTGGTAATATTGTCTGGTTTGATGAAACTGGTGAAATAACAGAGCCTGAATTTAAACAACCGGGCGATTGTCCTCCTCTAGATGACGAAACTGCTGTAGGCGAACAAATTGTTTGTATTAATGATAGTGCTTATATTCGTCGCCGTACTGACAACCTCGTTCAGAATGCGGATGGTCTATTAGAACCAGTCAACTATGAAGTAATAATTTTCAACAGTGATGGAACTCTGTACACGTCAGGCATAACACCAATAGATCAGTCCGTTTCTCCAGCAGAACCTGAATTTACTGTTGGCGATTGTGTTGCGGCATATATTACGACAGAACGCGATGTTTATTGCGAAATCCCTGCAAAATATTTGCTTCTTATTGATAGTGGTGGTGGTTTTGCTCGCTATAGTTTCTTAACTGAAACTTGGAGTAATGTATCTACACTTTCTGTTTCGAGTGCTGGTGGTTCTGCTGATGTAGAAAACAGAATTCTTTATAATTTTGTTGCTCCTGATCAAATTACTCGTGTTGATGTAAACACTGATACACAACTACCGGCCATGACTGTAATCGATGGTATTATTAATCCAAGTGTTGTGACTAACCCTAAGACGTTTAGTGCTGCGTCATTCAGAGAAACTGATGGCAAACTTTATGCTCAAGATACTGCTGGTGCAGATGCGGGTCTATACTGTATTAATGTAAATGCAGATCCTAGTGTTGTAACTGCCACTGTGGACTTTGTTACTGCTATTTCCGGCGTTGCTGGAACAGGCACTTCTATAATGATTGATAACTCTACTGACACACTAATTGTCAACGGGACAACTCTTTCATATAATGTAGATTGGACAACTGGAACAAGTACTGTTTGGGGTAATCCACCCATTCAACCAAATGGTGGTACTTTTGATACCAATGGCAATGCTTATGTAACAAGTAGTACTGATACATATTGTTTACAGGCTGGTCTTGATCCGAATGATCCTTCTAACTGGAATCAGATTATTGACGATTGGGGTCCGGGTGCTAACAGCATTGCTTACTATGAAGTAGATGCCCCTCAACCACCAGAATTTGAATGTCGGTACGGTATTCTTGAAAATGGAGATCGTGTATTACTCGGCACTTATGAAACTGGTTGTGGCGCAGTTAATGTACCAAGAACTGTCGTAGGTGAAGTTGTTTCATGTGATTATGTTGAACGTGAACTTCTTGAAAACCTTTGTGATAAACAAGAAGCGACAAATGATTTACTTCAGGAAATGCTTGAGCCTGACCCAGAATGTTCTGACTTCGAATATGTTGGACAGCTATGGAAACTTGATGATAGTGCTGAAGTAGGAACTCTTGTAGAATGGTGGGCTGGTGCCAATTGGCCTCCGGGAGCTAATTCTGCTCCTCATGATACACCGTCTAACATTTTTACAAACGATGGTTCAACCCTAATACATCCTAACGGCGCACCTTCAGCTTCTTATATTGCACCTACAATTAATTTTGTAACTTCTCAAGCTGAATTTCTCAATGGAGTTGGTGCAGCGAATACTGGTGAAACAAATGGTACTGACCAAGTCAAACTTTCTGGCTATCTTGTTTTAACAGAATCGGCGCTTCTTTCAGACACTAACGATAATACTGGTGAACGGGGTGGAATATGGATTAATCCGTGTTGTTCTGACGAACTGACTAACCTATTTGAACGTACTACAGATAGTATCGGTGGTGACGCTAGAATGTTTGAGGGTGTTCGGGTTCCTGCCGGTATTCACTACTTTGAAATAGCTACTTCCGATCTATCTGCATGGCAAGGTGCTCAACTTTCCGTGTCGTTTGATGACGGCGCAACATATGAGCCATTTGTCGGTTACAATTCAAAACCATCTTATGAATGTATTCCTGTAATTAAATGTAAAGATACTGGAGAACTTCTTAACGCAATTGATCAATCAATTCTTGTGGTTGGTGAATTCGATACATGGTGTGAACCAAAAGGTTGTTCAAGTTCAGATTCATCTGACGCGACATCAACTTCATCTGGTTTTGATTGTACAACTGAAGAGACTCTGTCAATTGAAAATGGTACAGGAAATATTCCTGCGGGATTAAAAACTGTAACCATTAATAATATTACAGGAACTACTACTATAGCTGGAGGGTTTGAACTAGGTGCTGGTCGCAGAGTTGATGCCATATCACTTGATGCAACTAATCATCCGTGCATTAATGGTGTTCTTCCAGCGATCGCTCTTTCTGGCGGAACTTGGCAATGGATAGGAATTAGATAAATGGCTTCATCTTCTTCATCAAATAGTAATGAATTAATTGTAGGGGGCAGTTCCCCTACAACTACTGATGCTAATGATAATGATCGATTTCTTGTAACTTCTGATGGAACCGAGAATGGCGAAGTTTTAGAAGAATGGTCTTTCGACGGAGAAACTCAAACTTGGATACAACTTCCGTTGGGTTCTTCGTGCCCAAGCCCTATGACTCGTGGAGCTTTACTTTCTTTAAGAAACTCATCTTCTCTTGAAAAAGATTGTCACTATGTGATAACTGATTACGATCGTGGTACTGTTGGTAGTACAACTATCCTGCTTCATGCTGTGGAACCTGATTCTCTTTCAATGAATGTACATGTTCAAACTACTCATGACAATGTCGCATGGACAGGAACTTACAATATTGATACGAATCGAATGGAAAGTTTACATGATAATATTGGAAATGATGTTTTCGGTACAACTTCTGTCGATACTTTTCCTTGGGGAAATACAAATGTTGAGGAAAATGAAGTTCGTGAAGGCAGATTAAACTATACCGCTGGGACATTCAGAGAGAACTATATTGGATCAGCAACTACTGTAAATCTTATTTCCGGTAATATGACTGGAAATAGAATGGAACAAAGTGCGGTTATTACTGTAAATGGTAATGCGACTTTTAATCAGAATGTTGTTAATAATGACTCAACTGTTTCTGTAACTTCTGGTTCTAATTATCATAATACATTTGATAGCAGTGTTGCATATACACAAGTTGGAACTGGTTATACCAGATATTGTAAATATGGCTCAAACTCAACGGTGACTATTGGTAACACTAATATGTCGAATGTAAGTTTATTTTATACTAATGCATTTAACACAAGCGGATCTACTGGAACTATTTCCAACAGTGTCTTTGATGGTACTTATACAAGTCTTTTAAAGAATATTCCAAATCTTGTAATTTCAGAATCTACATTTGGTGGACGAACTCATATTCTAGCTGATAATGCTGCCAGACTAAGATTATATCGATGTTCTGGTGATAGTGCAGGTCGTTACCTTGTGTCAGCTAATGCAACTCTTGTGGCAAATTACTCCAGAGTTTCAAATTACGGATACATCCAAGTTACTAATGGAACCCTCAATGCCGATTATTGCTCTTCTTCAGAACTTGGTTATATTTCTCATCAATCTACAGGTGTTAATAGTGTCAATCGAAGTTCAGCAACTACTCAAGGAAATATTCGTTTCCTAAATGATGTAACAGGTGGTAGAATTTATTATTCCAAGGCATCTTCTGGGGCCAGTATATATCAAAGCGGATTTTCTGAAAATTGTTATCAGTATTATTGTGAAGCTTCTTCACTTTCCCAGATGTATATTCAAAATGCAATAGATGCAAGACATTACTATAACGATGCTGACTCACTGTCTTATATAAGGACTTACGGTAACAATACGGGTCAATCTATAATATATTATAGTTCTGCTAGAGCTAGAGGATTTATAGAGCATAATTCCATTACAAGTCGTCAAAGATTTTATGGTCTATCCGCTGAAGGTCAATCTATTATCAGACAGACTGGCGGTGCTGTTAACGCTAACACTTATTACTCAACTGCTCACGCATATTATTATATGCTATTGACAAATTCGGGAACCACTCGCTACGGACTTCATGGTTATGGACGACAAACATTTAATGGTCAACCTGCAACAAATGGTACTGGTACGAGGAATTGGACATGATGGAACCTATTGAAGAATTTGATTTAGTCGTACAAAAGTTTTCAGACGAACTTGCTGATGCGAAAAATCAAGAAGAACAAGATCAAATTAGTCAAAAGTATGATAAAATCATATCAGATGCAGAGAGCAAGCTTGAAAAGGATTTGGAAGAAAGAATTCAAAAAGAAAAAGACGCAATGGAAGCTGAATTTGAAGAAGCTCAATCTCAATTGATTGCTCAAGAAGAAGAGGATGAAAAGCTTTTAGCACAAAATGAAGAAAATGAAGATACTCAAAAGAATTATAGTTATATTGAACACACAATAAAAACAAGTTCTATATCCAAAGCTGCATCATGTCTCTCTGTCAAAGATGTACGTGAATATGCTGATCATCTTAATATTGATTCAAAAGGTAGGGAATTTGATATAATCAAAAGAATTAAAGAATTTCTTGAAACTACTGTCTAGAATATATGTTATTTTATAAATCTGAGATTTATAGGAATCTACTGTTTTGAATTAATTTTCAAACCATTTCAAAAAGCCTTAGTAACCTAGGTGAAAACGCTATGTTGATCTTAATTCCTCCTATACAAAGAGAAATATGATGTCTGAGCAAAAAACATCAATACCACTAAACTTAATGAGTTTGACGACTGCTATTATTGGTGCAGTAATTATCGCTATTGGTACAAATCAATGGAATCTCAATAAAGATGTCGCAGAATTACGACAAATTGTAGCCGTACAAACAGAAATTTTGTCTCGTTTAGAAACTGCTACTGGAGACAGATATACTGCCGATGATGCACGTAGAGAAAACGCCGATATACGAAAATTTATTACAGATGAATATCTTGACTTATCTTCAAGATTGTCTGATATTTCGAAAGCTATAAAAGACAGTAATACTGCAAATAATAACAGGTTGACTGAATATATTCGAGGAGATTCTGTTAGAATAGAAAAGTTAGAAGATAATATCGATAAAAACACAATAAGATATTATAATCTTAAAACTAAAATATCAAAACCTAAGACTCAATATCTAGACATCGATGAGAACGAATAGGAACAAAAATGATTAGTTTTCAAAAAGGTTCGGAAGGTTTCGAACTTGAATTTCCAATTGATCGTAAACAATTTAAATTACTTCAAGGATCAAATACTCCAGACCATAATCTTATTTCGGTACGTGTAGGTAACGATCATGGCTATAATCTTCCTGATGACCTTTGTAATGAAACTCAAATTCAGCAATCTTTAACCGAGATTCTAAAAGTTCGTGAAGAAGTAGAAAATGATATTTTCCCTCGGTGGTTTATGGAATTATATTATCCCGCAGAATGGGGAACTTTTCCTCAAGAAATTCCTGAACCACTAGCGAATTCTCATCTGACTTTTAATTTAACCGAACCTCTTTCTTTCAATAATCCGAAAGGATTGGCAAGTGTGGTCGAAATGGACCATACAACTGATTTGGGTCGAATTATACTTGATTGGTTAATTTCAGAAAAAGCTGAATTTCCTGAATCTAAAACAAAAGGGTTTGATTTTGTTTCTGCCGTACCTAAACAACATGAAAAGGTCAACAAGCTTATTAGTGAGTTTATGGAAATTGCATTTGAAATGAAATATTTCTTTGGAGTTGCTAGACCTGAAGAAGTCGCTGGTGAAAATATTACTGCATATGATGAGGGATGTCCTAGTCACCCATCGTACCCCGCTGGCCACGGAGCAGCCTCTTTTGCTACTGTAATTTATTTCATAAAAGAATGGAATCTTACAGAAGAACAAACGAAAATATTATTTGATTGCGCTTATATTTGGGCAATGGCTCGCTCACTTGCTGGTGTTCATTATGGAGTTGATAATTGCGTATTTATGCCTTCGAAGTCTGATTTAGAATAAGTTCTTGACTTCTGACAAGTACTGTAATATTATATTTTATACAAATCATAAAGTAGGAATATAAATTACGATGTTAACTGGTGTTATCTATCAAATTCGAAATATAACCAATGATGAATATTATGTTGGTCAATCCCAGAATTATAAGCGACGTACTCAAGCTCATAAAAGAGAATTGAAGAAAAATATTCATCATTGTATCTACTTGCAAAACGCATGGAACAAGTACGGGGAAGAGAATTTTCAATTTGAAATTATTCATGACAATGTTCCTTTTGAGTTACTAACAGATCTAGAGCAACAGTATATTGATGTTGGAGCTACATATAATATATCACAACTCGCTCAAGCTAGATCTATATTACCACTTCCAAAAGAATTTATGCAATCATTAATAGATCAATATTATACCACAGATCACACAGCGGAAACTTTAGCCAAAGCTCATAATATTTCCAAATCAATTACTCGAGAGTTAATATATCAAAAATCATATAGACGACATAATTTCAAATTTCCTGAAAATGCTAAGGAAATACGTTGTGATAAAACTCTAAATTATAATTCATATGTAAATATTTTAACTAAAGAAGAACTTGGTACTATATGTTGGTTATATACTAAAAATTGTAGTTTTACTCAAATTGCTTTAAAATATGGATGTGGTCATCATTTTATATCAAAAATAATTAATTCTACTGATTTGTCAAATACTAATAACTTATTCGAAAATGTAAAAATTCTATGCGACATAAAAACAAAAGATGAACTACATTATGAAAGATATGAAATTCGTAGAAAAGACAAGTCAACTAAATCTGATCTACAAAAAAAATTAATTTCTTTAGATCATAACACCCGTATAGGTTACATTAAATGGCTTGTCCATAATTCAGATATTAATAATTCTTTAATTTGGTTTTGTTTTGGTATTTCACAATCTACACTATCTAGAATTCGTAATAATAAAATTAATACTGAAATCGAACCTATTGAATGTAAATATCTAATAGGCCAAATTAAAAATCATAAATATCCTGTAAAAAATAATCGTAGTGCTAATAAAAATAACAAGACTGTTGAGCATTTACAGCGTAATGGTAAAATAAAATGGTTAAGAAATAAAACTACTCCTATGAAAATTGCGAAATATTTTAAAGTTGCCGATAGCACAGTTTATAAACTTCATAATGAAACTATGGGTAAAACGATTGATCCTATACCATGTCCAGAAATTCTAGAAGAATTGACCGCGAAATAATAAATCTTGACATTCAATCAAAAATAATGTATATTAACAAGAGTTTATAATCAATGGCTCATCATAATGAAAAATCAAAGTG